>Ga0233431_1000605_pt1 | contig 75445 bp, 119 predicted proteins | sample SI_118_April2016_FD_179867 | JGI IMG/M metagenome (GOLD analysis project Ga0233431, IMG submission 179867) | Seawater microbial communities from Saanich Inlet, British Columbia, Canada - SI_118_April2016_200_MG | ecosystem: Environmental > Aquatic > Marine > Inlet | place: Canada: British... | reverse complement strand
AGAAGAAGTTGAAAGACTCAAAGCAGACAACTCAGAATACTACGCACAAGCCGAGCTTCGGAAAAAGGATCTTCAGAAGTTTCTTGAAGCACTTGCTAAAAAGCTGTTCTTACCTGCTAAAAGCGATCAAACGGACATTCTTGGCTCTATTGAGAGACTACTAAAAGTAGAAGATCAATTAACTGATGCTAACAAGACCATTTCCAAGAAAGAGGCTGAGTTTGCTAAGAAAGAGGTGGAATGGAAAACAGAGATTGATGAACTTAAATCAATGTTAGAGAAGGCTAATAATCGGATAGATAAATTAGAGCAGGATATGGAGGCTGGTAATGAAGAAAAAGCCTCTTTTAACCTATTTCGTGAGCTTGTAAGGCGTATTAGTGAATTAATGAAAGGTAAAAAATGAAAAGACTAACACCAAAAGCAAAAGAGAAGTTTTTTAAGAATCTCTTAAAGTTTACTGCACCAGGATTGGCTGCCGTATTTGGACAACTAGCACTAGGTGCTGATTGGAAAACAGCAGGTATTACTGGGTTGTTGGTAACCTATGGAGTAGCCAGTGACTTCTTTAGTAAAGTGAAATGAAACGAAAAAGCAAAGAATGCCCTAAGTGTAAAGCTAAGTATCAAACTTGGGTTGAATTAGATGGGCCGCATGAATGTTTTAACGAGTTTGGATTTACAGACTATGGCATCCCTATCTATGTAGAGACTTGTACTGCTTGTAGGCAGGAAAAAGATCTAGTTGACAACAGGTAGTCTGAGTTGATATTCTAGACATAGGTTTAGACACAATCTCGTTTTTTGTTCTGACTGGGGCAGTCTAAACCTTAGTCACAGTCGGAGCAGAACACGGGATTTTTTTATGCCCAAATCACAACAGCAAAAGTTACAAGCAATCATAGAGTATGCGGTGAAGCAGGGATATAAACCGTCTTTTATTCCAGACTGGAAAAACTTAGAGGTAATTAAGTTGTCTAACGAGTGGATTTTAGATAACGATGGAATAATTAGAGCTTCTATTAATGGGATTCTCTTTTCTCATAAATTTTCTAAGGCTATGTTTCCAGATTGTGATTGTGAGAAAGAACATCCACAGCAAGATATTTATCATCCCCCATTATCAAAATGGAAAATGCACTTGAGTAATGCCGTGCTTAGCAAAGACCCAATCCAATACTACTATGACTACATTAAGGGGATAGAATGACAGATAAAGATAGATGGTACATAAAAATGAAATTGAAGATAGCAGCACTAAGAGGAATGGCTAGAGGACTAAATAGCTCAGAGGAAAACCTTGATAGACTAGAAGAAAAACTAGAAGAAACTAAACCAGAAACAAGCTAAGTAGACTTGTTGCAGATTAACATTGAGTGTTTTGTGCGGGATGCAGCTGGAGAAAGAGTGGTAGGACACTGCGCGAAAGCGAACCAGTAGGAGTGCAAATCTCAGTGCCGCACCAAGCACTTAATAGAACTTTAACATCGGATATTTTGTGGGTATGAGGAATAGGCTCAAACTCTAGTAGATATATTAGACGTTAAGGAGGACGCGAACCCAGCGGAGGATATAACGCAGATCGGACTGCGAGGGTAGTACAACGAATTGCCTCATACCTACTAAGTATCTGATTGCTCATTAACAGAAGATTGAGAGTGTGGATGGCGGAATAGGTAGACGCTAGTTTGGAGTTAGATTGTTTGTATCGTGTCTTAATGCTAGAACTTCAGCAGTCCAAACAATCATGCAAGGTGACTATACGAGTCGGAAACCTACAGAAGTGATTCGTTCACGGTTAAACAGATAATCTCGGCAAATCCTTGCTCCACACTCTTAGTCTTTTGACTAATTAACATAATACCGACTGGAGTTTAAACTGCTGAGGTCGGTTCACAGAAAAGGAAGCAGGCTTACAAGATTGATGAGTCTAGCAGCATCTAGAATGGCGTCTTGCATAAGTAATTGTACGAAAGCGGGTAGATGTACCTTATAAAGATTGGAGGACTACCCCCCCAAGATTGAAAAACTATCTTGGTTGCTTTGACCCGATTAGTAATGTGATCGGCTATGCAGAAGTAATCTTTAAACGGAGTACCTTAGATATTCTAGTGGCGTTTGCATTAACCTTTGGGTTAAACCATAAACTATAAGGTAACAATTTAAATAGCATGAAGTAAAGCACGATGTGCTATAATAACAATATTGCAACATAATACCGAGACGGAAGTTAAAAACCCATCCCTGGGTTGCAATAAGTAATGTTTAGTAAAGAAAGGTAAAGTCATGTCAAAAGACTTCCAACCAGCGACGTTAGAAAACGTCAACCATGAACAAATAGAGAGTGTTTTTAATACTCTTGTAGGTCAATCTATGGAGCTTATAGAAGCTATAGGATTGTCCGAAAAACAAGAAAAGGCTTTTAAGGCTCAATTAAAGCGACTAATTTATACTTCATTAGATGATGTATTTAATATTGAGTTTGATGTTGATTCAACTAGTTATGCTGGAATTCACGACAATGTCAATAATAGCTAGTAGATATTTCCCTCTACCTCCAAAACCAATAAAAGATAAAAAGATTAAGAAGTTTAGAAGATGTATTTTATGTAACTGTAAAAAGGATGATTATTGGAAAGTATGTAAAAAATGTGCAAAATTAAAAGAGGGTAAGAGATTTATAAAACGACTTTGGAAAAGAAAAAAAAGAAAAGAGTAAACAATGAACAAACTAATAGATCAGATATTAGAGAGGGTAAAAGAAAGATTTTCAGAAAACACTGGTGATAGGGATGGCTATTATGTTGATGAAAATGTGAGAATACCAGACATTCAACAATTCCTCAAAACAGAACTAGAGGATTTAATAGAAAAGGTGAGGGAGGAAAGCAAGTGGGAAGGTAAAAATGAATACTATTTTAATAGTCCAGAATATCTCACAAAAAGAGCACATCAATTAGCTTGCACCGTCTCACAGCGTTGGAATGAAAACAACTATAACAACAGTAGGAAGAGTTTTATTGAAGAAATGACCAGGCTTTCAAATGAGCTTGTGTCGGTAACGAAAAAAATAAGAAATACAAAAGAATTAGAAAAATAAACAAAGGTAAATCTAATATGAATAAGACTAAGAAATGGAACATTAGTTGCTTAATTTGCAAGGAAGAAGCCGATGTAATTAATTGTGGATTTTCTCTTTGTGAAGAACACAATAAAAAGTTTAAGATGGGCTTCGGTAAAACCATCGCTATAATGAAAGAAGAAAATGAACAAAACCAACCCAGAAAGTAGACCAATAAAAAAATATCAAGTTTGGCAAAGAGAACATAGTAGCACTTGGTATTTCAATGAGTTTGATTCGTTGAAAGAAGCCATAGAGTCTGAAAGATATGGTGATTTTTTTATTACTGCATTAGTTAATTACGAAGTTAAGGAGAGAAATGAATAAGACTAATTGGAGAGAAGCATTTGAAGAATTAGTAAGAAAGGGAGAGTTTTCTTATTATCCTGGTGAGGGATTGAAGGAATTAAATAGAGAAAACCTGTTTAACTTCATAGAATCTCTCCTACAAGAACAGAAGGCAGAACTAAGAGATAAGGTGTCGGGGATGAGTTGCGATTTATGCGGTGAAGAAAATAAGATGTGGGATAATAAGTTAGAGAAGATGATCCCTTGCGATGGATTTAAGCACAAAGTCTTATCATTAATAAACAAGGAGAAGAAATGAAAAAAACATTAAAACTACTGTTTGTTAATCCAGATACAACTGTGATTAGTACTCTGGATTCTGCAATAGAGGGTTTTGCTATTAAAGTAGTTGCCGAGCACAATCTTAAACAGGCATACATTGTTGATACAGGAATAGAAGTAGAGTCAGATAAAAATAAAAAGTAATGTTTACTTACTACCCATCCACGAGCTTCACAGGTTGGAATCTAGGCTTAGAGAACTACAGTATCTACATAGGAGTCCCTAAGAAGTACCTCTTTGCTAAACAGGGATATCCTAGAAGGATTCAGGTAGAATATAATGGCGATACTCGGATAGTAAGCATAGAAGATCAGGCCTTAGAGAAGGAACAGATCCAACAACTAGACACACCAATGCCGCACATATTAATCTACTTCAAGTGGGAGGATAGAGATGAAAATAGCATTTGACGTAGACGACACACTCATCATTCCAAGCGTTGCAACTGGTTTGGACATTGATACGCCAAACTATGACACCATCGCCTTATATAGGTTGTTTCAGTCTCAAGGCAACTACATGATTATCTGGTCTGGTTCTGGTATGGACTGGGCTGCTAGGTGGGGTGAGAAGCTAGGATTGCAACCAGATGAGATTAGACCAAAGGAGAAGTCGGATGATGTAGACATCGCTTTTGATGATTGTGATGTAGACCTGGCAAAAGTAAATATAAAAGTGAGAAGATTAAATAACACCATAAGTAGGAAAGACTGGAATAAAAACAGTAAATGAACCAACTTGAAAAACACTTAGAGAAACTACGCCAGGATTGGAAACGCTATCCCTCTCGTAGAAAAGCAATAGAGATAATAGCTAAGAACTTAAAGAAGAAGCAACCAAGAAAACTTATAGACGATGTAAAGGAAACGCTGCTATAATGACTACAGCCGCCGCAGGTTCTCTCCAGATACTTCAGGCGGCTTCTAAAGAAGGGCGATTCGGGCAGGGTCGTCCTTTTTTATTGGCTTAAACTGCTATTGACAGTTGTAAACATATACCTTATACTACAATTAGTAATAAACATAAAAGGAGAGAACTTATGTCAATACCTATGAACGGAGACTGCTACCAAGACTTTAATAAAGTAGAGACTGCTGAACCAGACGATACTTGTTATGAGGACTGGAAGTTTGAGCAAGAATACGAACCAGTAATAGCTACAATTTATGGGGAGGACTGCTAATGAAAACTCAACTAGAAATAGCCATTGAAAACCTAGATGAAGCGTTAGACTCATTTGATAGCGAAGTAGATAAGATTAAGAGCTTAGTAGCATCTTCTCTAATTTATTTAAGAGAATACAAGCACTATGAAGAAAGGAATGAATAATGTCTATATCAAGATGCCAATATTGTGACACAACTTACGATCAAGATTTTAACGCAGAGCATGAGGAAGAGTGCGAGATGGAAACTCAGGAAGAACACGAAGAAGTTTGTGAAGGATGGTTATTAGATAAATAGGAGAAATTATGAGAGATTTTACTAGAAAACAACTCAAAGAAATGAGCAGAACAAAGCTAGTTGATATTGCATATAAAGCTATTCAAAAACAACGCCGCATGAATAGAGTTATGTTTTATGATGTTCCAAAAGAAATAATCCAAGAGTTATTCCAAGAATCATTTAATTATAAATATAAGAGAGATGAGTTTTTTGCTGGGATGAGATTTATTGAGGAATATGGCAAAAGATGTGTTGATGAATTAAATGAAATAAATGATTGGGAAGAGTATGAGGATGTTAAAGAATCATGGGGTTATGCAAATTGGTATAAATCATTAAGAGTGAGTTACCCAAATATAAATGATAAATAACGAAGATAAAGAACTTATTAATAAATCAATAGAAGGAGACAACTATATGTCTAAAGATTTTACCGAGGCTAACTATGTAATCAGCTTCATTAACGGACAACCTGGATTAGTGGTAAGAGGAGAAATGCCAGCAGAGATAGAGGAAAGAATGGAAGCTATACTTCCCTACTTCAAGAAGTTTAGAACCGCAGTAGAGAAGGCAGGTGCTAGTAAATCAGATGCACCTAAAACCAGAGGCATGATGGTTAAGTGTGAGAAGTGTGGATCAGGAATGGATCTTAGATCAGGCTACTCAAACAAAACCAAAAAGAACTGGAGTGGATACTTCTGTCCTAATAGCACAGATGATGATAAACACCCCGTGGTATGGGCGTAAAGGACAATATGATTAATACAAAAACATGGGTGCCTATCAACGTACTAAGCAAGAGAACAGGTATAAGCCGACAATGGCTAACTAAGAAGGCTAAGCAGGGAGTAATAAGAACAACTAAGCCTTTTGAGGAATCAACACTCAAGTACTACAACTTAGAAGATGCAATGAAACATTTTGATGTAGTTGACACTAAGTAAACAACGTGCTTAAATAAACATAACCTGAACAAAAAAGAAACGTGCGGAAACTCAGACACAAGCAGGTGGACCAGGTTACAAAAGGAGAGAACAAAATGAAAGCCAAAACAAGAATTAAAAAAAGGAGCAGAGATGCCAAAGGCAGATTCACCATTATGTCGTGGAAAGACAGGTTGGTTGCCCTCACTATTTTGTTGGGTACTATGGGGTGGGGTTATCAGCTTCATATTAATCGTAGTGTTCCTAGTGAATGTGGCACTCCTATCATTGAAGTTAGAGAAGTTAGTGCATCAGAATCAACACCAGATTTATACGTTCCACCCTCAACAGTCCTTAAGCAGATGAACCTACGCCCTGGGCTAATGAGTCGTATCAAAAACGTCTTTGGAGAGGGATGGACTTATGCTGCTGAGCTAATTTGGAGAGAGTCCTCTTTTAATGAGTTTGCCATTAATCCTACTAGTGGAGCTTGTGGACTAGCCCAAGCCCTACCTTGCGGGAAAATGGAGTGTAACTTAGAGGATATAGACTGTCAGTTAGAGTGGATTAAAAACTATACAGATGAAAGATATGGAGGTGCAGAGAACGCACTACTCTTTCATACGAAAGTAGGATGGTACTAATGTTAAAACTTAAAGATGAGATGACACTGGAAGAGGTAGCAGATGCACTGAGAGTCCACTACTCCTCAGTATATAGATGGATAAGAAGCTATGACCTCAAGGGAGAGAGAAGAAACGTAGCAGGAGTTAATAAGTGGATGGTTACTAGAGAACAAGTATTAAATTACCTGAAAGGGTTACAATGAAGAAAAGGAAAGCTCAACTTCAGACCATCATAATGTTGGTCATGTTCTTATTAATATTAATTGGAATCGCCACCGAAGCGGTGACACTCCTACAAACACTACCAATTCTAATTGCCATTTTCCTCGGAAAGATGACTCAATTAAAGAAAATGGACAGTATCTACGTGATATCTTTGTCTGTAGTGATGTTATTAGTAAACACTGTGGTGTTTTCTTTTGCTGACATCGTTTTATGGGCAGCACTAGGATACTCATTTTGGAGGAAATAATATGTTCAAATGGTTAAAGAAACTATTCTCAATCAAATATGTCTGTCCAGTATGTGAGGACACCTTTGAAACCAGTAGGGGTAGAGATATCCATATCGGCAACAAGAAGGAAGATATGCACATAATGTACAAGCACAACAAGTTGATTAGGGAAATGAATGGCTAAGTACACTAAGAAATCTCAGACAAAAAAGAAGGTGAGGACTCATAGGATTTGCTCAGGATGCAATCGCAAGAGACTGATTAAGTTCTATGAGAAACCCACCTCTCTAAAGTGTGATGAGTGCAAACGTAAGGCTAAGAGAGTTAAGAAGCAGAGTAGCCCAGGCAGAGTAAGACAGCAAATGGACAAGACACTAAGAGAGATTATAGTTAAGAGAGACAAAAGTACTTGCCAATGGTGTATGAAGAAGCTAGAGGGAAGAAATTGTCATATGTCTCACGTCTATAGCAAGGGAGCACACCCAGAACTAAGACACGATCACTTCAATGTTAAGATTCTCTGCTATCGCTGTCATATAAAGAAGTGGCACAAAGACCCGATAATAGCCCTAGAGTGGTTTAAGGGTAAATTTCCAGACAGATACTTATATCTAACAAGAAGAATAAAGAATCAATGAACATAGCTAAAGAACTATTCTCTATCAGTACAGAGGCGGTAAAAGGGAACACAGACCCACATAGAGCAGTAGAGTTACTTCAGAAACTATCAGCGTTAATAGGTATGGCAACAGATGAATGGATAGAAGCGGAGATGGGCTACAATAGGCTATACAAGGGCTTAACCAATGATTATGAGAAGATCTCAGAGGCTAGAGCAAACGCAAAAGCAACAGAAGAATATAAACAGAAACTATTAAAAGAATCACAAATAGACAGCATTAACAGACTAATAGACTCAATGAAGTACTTAATAAAACTAAAGATGAACGAGTATCAGGGTAGTAGGTATCAGACTTAAAGGAGCATAATGGGAGAAATGATTAAATGGCTAATAATAGCTCTACTAACTTCAATAGCTATACTATGGCTTGATGCTATGTTAAGAGGAGGGGTAACTCCCTGGTAAAAGAAAGATAAATAACATTATGAAAGAAGCTATTACTAACCAAACGGAGGAGGAGTAGATGATTTTTAACTTTTTAACAGAAACGGCATTTAGTTTACTAATGTTGGTAGGAGTTCTATTATTAATCTATTTTATTATATTAACTATTTTGATGATTAAAGATTTGTTTAACTAAAAGGAGGGTGAGATGAAAGATAAAATAAGAGCCTATTTTCAATCTTTTCAAGATACAACAATAACTTGGGGTAAAGGTAATGATAATAAAGTTAGTAACTCAGCTGTAGCGATTGGACTAATATTTTTTCCAATATCAATAGCGGGTTGGGTAATAAGTATGATTTTAAGCCTTATTGCGAGGTGGCTTGAGAAAGACTAAAAGGAATCTATGAGTAATGAGTATAAGGGGGAAGAATGACATCAGCAGAAACTATAAACAAAGAATACGCTAGACTAGAAGAAGAACTAGGAGAAAATAACCCTGAGATAATCTCAGCATTAGTGGAAGTGTATGGAGCTGAATCAGTTAGTCAGTGGATGATGAGTAAGTCAGCAGGACTACTAGATAAGCCAAATAAACAAGAATACGGACTTAGTTGGGATTAATGATTTATCTAATTATATTAGGAGCAATACTATGCTACCTAGCTGAGAGGAAGAAGTGAAACTGAAAAAACTTAACCCTAAACAAGTTAGACAAGGATACGATAAAGGATATGTAGACGGATACAATGCAGCAATAGACGATCTAGATGAAGAAAGATTACCAAGAGAATTACCTCAAGTAGATCCACTCCCCCGCCCCTCTTTAGACCTAAAAGAGAGTAGAGGATAGGTAAAAACGCAAGAATAATAAGGGAATCATGCAAGAATAAAGTATGGTATATTAAGAAGTATGACGGATAAGAAAACCCCAGCAGAGAAAAAGAAGGGGGAGCAGCTATCTAATATGTCTATTAGAGAAGCACTAAGACCCCACGCTATTAGAGCAGTTGAAAGATTGGTTGAATTAATGGAATCAACTAATGACAACGTAGCTCTAGGAGCATCTAAAGAAGTAATCGGCAGATTTATCCCCACACTCAAATCAACGGAAATAACAGGTAAAGACGGAGAGAAAATTCCCTTTACCATTATCCTCAAAAAATGAATGAAGCAGAACTATCCACATGGCAGGATGAAGTATGGAAAGACGATCACCGCTACAAGGTAATTAACTGTGGTAGGCGGGCTGGCAAGAGTTTTCTTACAGCAGCAAAGATGGTGGACTACTGCTCTAACAATGACAACTCAATCGTATGGTACATAGCTCCAAACTATAGACAAGCCAAACAAATCATGTGGCAGATGGTAGTAGATTTTATCCCCGAATGGTGTGTTAAGAAGAAAAATGAGACAGAGCTAATCATCTGGTTTACTAATGGATCTAAACTATTATTAAAAGGTGCAGAGAATCCAGACTCACTAAGAGGTGTACGCATTGATCTAGCAGTATTTGATGAAGTTGCCTTTATCAGCAAGTGGGATGAGGTATGGAAAGTAATAAGACCTACGCTAATGGATAGCAAGGCAGACGTTTGGTTTATCTCAACACCCAATGGATTTAATCATTTTAAGAGATTATATGAGAAGGTAGACGACGACTGGGCATCTTTCCACTTCACTACCTACGACAACCCCCACATCCCCAGAGAAGAAATAGAATCATCTAAAGAAGAGATGGATGACGACTCATTTGCTCAAGAGATCATGGGTGAGTTTAAGAAGATGAGCGGGCTTGTTTATAAAGACTTCAGACGTATCACTCACATGGTACAGATTCCTGATTTAGAGGGATTCACCTTCACTAGAGCTATTGACTTCGGGTTTAACCACAAGACCGCATTGGGGTACTTTGCCATCAATTCCACAGGTACAGAGATATATATGTACGATGGCATCTATGAGTCTGGGCTAACAATGAAAGATATTGCTTCGGCAGTTAAGATTAAAGACGCAGGCAAGATAATCAACAACCCTATTGCCGACTCAGCACAACCACTCTACTTAGAAGAGCTTTCACGTGAAAACGTACACTTCAATCCAGTAGTTAAGGGACCAGACAGCGTTCAGGCTGGTATTACTAAATTAGCTGAACTCCTAAAGATAAGACAGGATACTGGTAAGCCAACACTGATGTTTAACAAGAACCTACCTTGGATAGCTGATGAAATGGAGAAGTACCGATGGATGGAAAACAAGACACAAGGCATTATTAAGAATACCCCTCTCAAGAGAGAAGATGATGCAGTAGATATGTGCAGATATTTTGCTATGAATTATATGGGTGGAGAGAAAAGAGAGTACAGACAACCTAGCCGACCACGCTTGACATACGGCAGGCGTAGGTGATATTTTAATATAAACAGCGGAGCCGTCACCCAAAGAGGTGATATGGCAAACAAAACCAAAGCAAAGTCCAACGAGACTTTAGCACAAGACATAGTAAATAAATTCAATCATTCCCTGACATGGCGAAACCCCTTCAAAGAGAAGTGGGATCGTTTTTATAAAATGTACCGATCATACTTAGATGACACGGCTTATCCTTGGCAATCTAACGTATGGGTACCTTACTCATTTTCAACAATAGAAACTCTAGCTCCAAGAATGGTAGCCCGCAGACCACAAATAGATGTGATGCCTCGTGAAGCTGCTGATGAGGAGTACGCAGATATTCAATCTAAGTTGATTGATTTTGAATGGGAAGCGATGAAGGCTGACGACATCATTGAAGATGCCGTTAAGTCTCAATTAATGTATGGAACCGCAATACTTAAAATGTTTTGGAAAACAGAGAAGGCTGATGTAGTAAAGAAGGAACAAGTAGACGAAACCTTCCCTGAGCTTGGAACTGTAGAGGAAGAAGTAGAGACAACCATCTTTGATGGTCCTACTATGGAATTGGTAGATCTATACGACTTCTTCTGGGATCCAAGGGCTATTGATATGGAATCAGCTCGTTGGGTAGCTCATAGAATGTACCGAACATTTGAACACTTAGAGCAATTACAAAAAGAAGGAGTTTACAAGAACGTCAAGCTCTTAGAAGAAGCAACCATGTTAAGTGCAGATGATGAGAAGTCTGCAAGGCGTGGAACTCTGGGAGTTGCTATGCCAGATGAACTAGATCAAAAAAATGAAGGTAAGAGGATGATTGAGTTGATTGAGTACTGGGAGGATGACAGAGTAGTCACAGTTGCCAATAGAAATATTGTCATTCGTGATGAAGCCAATCCATACAGACATGGAAAGAAGCCATTTGTGAGATTAATAGACCAATCAGTGCCTCACGAGTTCCTTGGAATTGGAGAGCTAGAACCTATTGAAACACTACAGTATGAGCTTAATGACCGACGTAATCAGAGAATGGATAACGTAACCTTAGTCCTAAACAGGATGTGGAAGGTTAAAAATGGTGCAAACGTAGATGAGGATGAGTTAGTATCTGACGCAGGTGGAGTAGTACACACTGATGATATGAACGGTATTGAAGACCTTAGCATGCCTGATGTTACCTCATCTAGTTATAACGAAGAGACATTAATTAAAGGTGACATCCAACAAACCACAGGAGTCTCTGACTTCACTCGTGGAATTGGTTCCGAGTCACTAGGTAATGATACCGCTACAGGCATCTCACTTATTCAAGAGGCTGGTAACGCTAGGTTTAGATTAAAGATCCGTAACTTAGAGTCTGCCATTGAAGAGATGGGAAGAATGATGGTGTCTCTTAACGAACAGTTCTTATCGGAAGAGAAGGTAATCCGCATCATGGGAGACGATGGTCTTGAATGGGTAGCTGTCAGACCAGATGACATGAGAGGAAACTTTGATGTAATGGTACAAAGTGGCTCCACTTTACCTAGTAATGAAGCTGTAGAACGCAAACAAATAATGGAGATGTTCCAGATATTTGCAGGTGACCCAGAAGTTAATCAACGAGAGCTTAAAAAGAGGGTGTTAGAAACCTTTGGAGTTAAGAATCTTGATAAACTTTTAACACCTGTAGCTGGAGTAGGACCAGAAGGACTACCTTTTCCAAATGAGCCTCAAGCTGGTGCTCCAGCCCCAGGACAATTAGATCAACAAGGGATATTACAAAGTGCATTAGCTCCTGAGAGGGTTTAATGAAGACAAAACAAGAAGTTCGTGAGGGCAAGACCCGCATGATAAATCAAGGCAAATTAATTGCCGAACTAAAAGAACACAAAGGCTATGAGCTCCTAGAGAGCAGATTAGTTAAACTTTGTGAGGATGCTAAGGAAAGTATCTTAGCTTCTGAGTCCTTTGAGGACTTCCGCTATAGACGGGGGTACTTAGACGGACTTAATGCTCTTATGCAGGAGACTGACACGATCATCTCCAAAGGCAAGAAACAAGAGCAGCTAATTAACAAGTAAATAGTTGTAGGTTACACGCAGCAAAGCAGCTCTCTTTCATTATTGACTGTTCCGTCTGTTCTTATTAAACCGCAAAGCAGTTGCTTTGTTGCCTGTAGCTTACAACAGTTAAAGGAGATCTATGTCAGATCCAAAAACCGACGCAGCCTCCAGCAACGTACCAGGTGCAGATGAGCAAACCTCAAATACACCTGAGTTACTGAAACTGGAACAAGCTATTGAAGCTGAGGCTGGAACGGCAGAGTCACCCGAAACTTCTTCCAAAGAGAACCAGGAAACTGATGCCCCTTACGGAAAAGCATTTCAGGACTTGGCTGAGAAGAAAGGATTCAAAGATGTTGATGATTTGGTGAAAGCCTATCAAAACGCTGAGAGTTCTTCTACTCGTATATCACAGGAGATTAAGGACCTCCGCACAGAGATAAAGCAGTCAAATGCTCCTCAAGCGGATGATCCATACAGCGACTTACCGCCAGAGCAAAAGCAAGCCCTTGAACTCTTGCGTAGCGTTGTACAAGACGAGATTGGTAAATCCATCTCGCCATTAAAGGAAGATTTTGAAGTCAAGCAGGCTTCTTTGAAACTACAGGAGGTCAGAGATGCCTTCCCAGGTGTTTCAGATTACCAGCTTGATGAAGCCATAACTCAAACAGAGAAAGTTCCAGGCTTAACCCTAGAACAGGCTGTCAAAATCATAACCTATGATGATGCTCGTAGTGACGGAACTACTCAAAGGAAGAGAGCTGCAAAGACTCAGCAGAAGAAAAGGGCATACGTTGAGTCTGGTAAAACATCTAAGACCGGTGGAGACCTTGATTACTCAAAACTCTCATTGGAAGAGCTAGAGAAGATTCTCCCCGCATCGGGTCAATTTATTGATTCGGGTGGTGTTTTACGAAACAAGTAATAACTAATACCATAGGAGAAAAAACATGGCATTAACAACCAGTGGTACACTCTCCAGTGTGGTGGCTGCTTATTACGACAAACGCTTCCTCATGCGAGCTGAAGCCGAATTCGTATTTAAGCAACTAGGTAGGATCGGTGTCGTTCCTGCAAACGAAGGTAAAACTGTCGTTTGGAATAGATACACGAACCCTAGTGCAAAAACCGCACTGACAGAAGGTACTGACCCAACCCCTAGCGGACTATCCGCTACTTTAGTAAGTGCTACCGTTTCCCAATACGGAAACTTTGAGCAAATCACTGACTATTTGAGCTTAACCTCAATAGACAACAGTGTAGCCTCAGCAGTTGATTTATTGGCTTACGAAGCCGCACTCTCCATTGACTCTGCTATTTTGGCAGTAGTTGATGGTGGAACCAGCATCATTTATGCGTCAGGTGTTGCTAATAGAACCTCTATTAGTGCAACTGATATCATGCAAGTTGCTGATGTTCGTAAAACTGTGCGTGAGCTAAAGAGCAATAACGCTAAACCCCAGAAGAAATCTGGAACCTTTATGGCTGTAATCCACCCCGATGTGGAATATGACCTACAAGGTGACAGCAACTGGACAAATGCTCATCTTTATACCGATTCCGGTCTTAAAGGTGGTATTTATAATGGCGAGGTCGGTAAACTTTACGGTGTTCGTTTCTTAACGACCACTCAAGCTCCAATTCTGATTAACTCAGGTTCTTCAGACGGAGTTGAAGTCTATCAATCTATGTTCTTCGGTGAAGAAGCATTTGGAGTTTCCGAACTTCAAAGCCTGACCACTTATGTGGACAGCCCTTCACCCCGAAGCGCATTACGCTTATACAGTGATGTCGGCTGGAAAGCTGGCTTCTGTGCAAAGATTCTCAATGAGAATTTCATGTACACTGTAGAATCCGCAGCAACTCAATAAGTTGTAGCAATTTCCAATTAGGCTCCTTCGGGAGCCTTTTTGGTTTGTGCTATAATGTGGTTATATAAGAAAAAAGGAGCAGTCTTATGATTATCCCCACAAACGAAAACGTGTTGGTCAAAGCTATTAAAAGAGAGAAGATTAAAACTGATTCTGGTATCTATCTTTCAGGAGGAACAAGCCAGCAAGAAGAATCCTTGCGTTATGGGGAGATCTTTCATCCAGGTGATACTGAATACTCTAAAGAAGATAAGATTTTCTATTCAGCCTACAGTGCTGTGTGGGTAAATGATGATGACGGTACAGAGTATCAATTACTAAGCCATCACGACATAATGGCAAAAGATGAACCTAAATAAGTTGGAACGCCTGCTAAAACAAACAAACCCTCGTTATAGAATTAGACAGCGTGGGTTTAATCATGTCGCTGGAATCTTCCTTGGAAATGAGTTTATGCTCACTGTCACTAAGGGACACATCCCCCTCAATTCATATAGAATGGTAGCTCAAACAAATGACAGGCTTAAAGAGAGAATCATTAAGCGTGGTCGTGCTGATGCTTTAAGAATCCTCAATCGTCGTCGTAAGTTAGGAAGAAAAGAGTCTATAAAGATTAAATGGGGGAAGAATGCCAAAGATTAGCTGTATTATATCAACCTATAACAGAGCAGATCATTTTTTGCCAAAGGCAATAGACTCAGTTTTGTCTCAGACGTTTAGCGACTGGGAATTGGTCATTGTAGACGACTCAAGCACAGACAATACCAAAAAAGTAGTAAACTCCTATCAAGACGACCGCATTAAATACCTCAAAACCGGCTCCAATTCTGGAAGTGATACTAAGCCTAAGAACATTGGTACTATAAAATCAACTGGGGAGTATATTTGCTACTTAGATGACGATGTGCAGTACCGACCCAACCACTTTGAGCTATTAAGTAAAGAGTTGGACAAAGGCGAGGTAGATATTGTGTATGGTGATATGTGGATTAAACCCAAAGAAGAACCAGGAATTGCTAGGGACTTTGATGCACAGTTCCTTATGCTTAGAAACTTCATAGACACTTCAGCAGCGATGATGAAACGTGAGTGTATGTTTGAGATTGGCGGTTGGGATGAGACTCTGCCAAAGTTTGTTGATTGGAATGTTTGGGTGAGAATGCTTAAAGCAGGATTTAAGTTTAAGAGAATTCACGAGTTTACCTTTGACTACTATATTCACGAAGATACCAAATCTCAGAGGGTTAGGACTGAGATGTACCTACATCCAAAGCTAGGGATGTTGTTTGTTCCCACTTTTAGTCCAAGTGGATGCTATATACGGCTGCCCTATTTGAACAAAGACGACTCCGTTATTAGGGTAGCCATATTTACCATTCACTACAACAGATTGGATTACTCTAAGCAGTCTTACTTTGAGATGGAGGAAACAGCGGGGTATAAGTTTGATTGGTTTTGTAGAGACAACGGAGATGATGGAACTATTAAATGGTTAAAAAATGAGACTAACGCTATCTTAGATGCTAAGAAGCCGACTAAGAATCTAGGAATCACTAAATCCAGCAATAAGCTAATAGATCTCATACAAGCTACCGATGATTATGACATTATTATAAAAGTGGATAACGACGTTGAGTTCCAGACTTACGGATGGTTGAAGGATATTGTGGATATGTGGAAAAGAAACCACATGATCTATATTTCCCCCTACGTTGAGGGATTAAAAGATAACCCAGGTGGAGCTAGAAGAATAGGATTTGGGATGGTCGGAGATGAATACATAGAAGTAACCAATCACATCGGTGGTATCTTTGCTGCCATTGATGCTAGAGCTTACAACGAGTTCAGGTGGTCAGATGAAATGTTACATGGGAATCAAGACGCAGAGGCAAGTATGGCTTTTAGGAAATTAAACTATATGCCCTGCTACTACCCAAAACACAGGATAACTCACCGAGACGGAACTGAGGGTCAGCACAAGAAGTACAAAGAATACTTTGAAAAGAGGAAAGATGAAAAGACAACAAAAGCTTGATTACCTCAAAGGTTTTCACCCAGATGGAGAATTGGTTAAAGAAAAGTTTGACGATGGAAAAGAATATTTTAGATATAAAGCAGAAAAACTAAAGAAATGGGATCCCATAGGAGCAGACGAAGATTGTTGTCTGGATGATGCGGTTCTATTTACTAAAACGTTCTTAAATGAAAAAACACAAAGAGGATAAATATCAATCTAGATATTTAGCTCACCAGCTAAAAAAGAAGGAAGTTCTTAAGAGGATTATAGAGGAGCGTCACTCCACCAGAGAGTTCTCAGGGGAAGAGATAGATATTGAAACCATTGAGTCTATCTTAAATAGTATTGAACATTGCCCTTCTAGTTGTGATAGACAGGCTATTAGCATCACCTTAATAGAAGATAGAGACTATAAAGACTTATTAGGAGGACTATTAGTTGGTGGAACAGGATGGATACACAGAGCAGATAAGATTCTTTTAATATTTGCCAATGCCGATGCTTACAAAGAGAAGTTGGTATTTATGCCCTTCTTAGATGCTGGGGTGGTTATCTATCACCTCTACTTAATGGCTGAATACTTTGACCTCAAGGCTTGCTACGTTAATCCGAATATAAGAATCCACAACCTCGCTGAGTTTCAGATAATGTTCGGTGATGGGATCTTTTGTGGAGCTATGGCGTTAGGATATGAAAAGAAATAAATTAGTAGCAATCATGGGATGGCGTTATGAGCCTGAGTGGATGGTTCGGGAAATGCACCACAACTTACTTCCCTGGGTTGATGACTTTGCAGTCTTAGACGATAGGGGCAGGAAAGACCTATGGAGACATGAGGGTGAATACCGAAGAAAGCTGAGATCAAAGGCTAGAAAGATGAAGGCAGATTGGGTTCTGGTCACCTCACCAGACGAGAGATGGGAGAAGAACGCAGGAGAGGTCATTAGACCCCTAATAGATGACAACAAAAGGAAAGTAATATATCAGTTTAATCTCAAGGAAATGTGGGATCCGTACCATTACCGAGTAGATGGTATCTGGGGTAGGAAAGTACGCAGAAGGCTTTATCCTCTACTACCTAATCAGAAGATGGCTTATCAATCTATCCAATGCCCCAGTTTCCCACAGAACGAGGACTATAAAGTAGAGCACGTTGATGTTAATATCTATCATCTCAAGATGATGTCTAGAGAGAATAGGAGAATGAGGGCTAAAGTATTTAAGAAGCTAGATGAGGATAATAAGTTTCAAGGGATAGGATATGACTATTTAGCAGACGAGAGAGGGGTAGAGCTAGAAGCAGTCCTAAAAGACAGAGAGTTCTTTCCCAAGGTAACACAAGAATATAAGTTTGAAGTACCAGAGCATTTATTATGACATTCTTACTAACAGCTCACTTTGCTGACTTGTTCAGGGGAACGGAGAGGTTTAACTATATCTTAGCTAAGTACCTTAGCAATGAGGGTCACGACGTTTATTTCTTCAGTCACAAGCATGGGGGGTTCTCTAAGTCTATAGCGGAGTACGCTACTATCTTGGAAGAGCCTGGAATAATGGAGTTTGACCAAATTATATCTTCTCACAATGTCTGCTATAAAGATGTGATGCACTTGAGCAAGAATAGGTTGTTTATTTGTCACGGCATACTTAGCAACTTAGATGTTCCACCTGGAGATTGCCCTTCAGTAGCCGTATCGGAAGAGGCGATGATTGAGTACGGATGTGATGGGGTGATGAAGAACCCTGTGGACATGGACTTCTTTTACCCCGAGGAGAAGAGGGGGGACACCATCGTTTACCTAGACTCCAACCCCACAGAGATAATGCTTAAAATCCTAGAAAAGAATAATGAGAATTATGAGGTTGTTGGTGCGGGAGGTAAAGATGAGGATATATCTAAGAAGGTTAGAAGTGCCCGCATGGTAATAGCAGGAGCAAGAGGAGCATTGGAGGCTATGGCTTGTAAGGTTCCAGTGTTGGTTTATAAGAGCACAGGCTTTGATGGATATTGTGGAGAGTATTGGGAGCTACAGAAAAACAACTTCTCTGGTAGACGCTACTCCAAAGACCTAACATTAGACACCTTTAGATATGAGATGGCTAAGATCAACGATGAGGACACAGAGGATTGTTATGAGTATGTTAAAGATCAGCACGACATTAAGAGTATTATGTACAGACTGAGGCAATATTTATGAAAATATTATTAACTGGTTCAGAGGGATTTATTGGCTCACATCTTAAAAATAGATTAGAGAGCGAAGGTCATTTAACACACTGTATTGATAGGAAGTTAGGAAGTGATTTAATAGATCCAGGAACGATTAAAGATTACTTAGACGTTAAGGTGGATTATATAGTTCACTTAGCTGGTGACTGTTCTACCCCCAAGAGCCTGAAAGACCCAGCTACATCGTTTAAGGATAATTTGTTAGCTACATTCAATGTTTGTCAGTTAGCGGGTAAGAATAAGATCCCACTTCTGTTTACCTCCACCTGTAAGACAGAGCCAGGACCAGACGGCTCTAGAACACCCTATGGAACAGCCAAGTTATGTGCAGAGGAATGGGTTAAAGAGTATAAGTTCTCTTACGACGTACCAATCATTATTAACAAACCAGGAACCATCTATGGACCAGGACAAGATGCTTCACCTGAGTCTGGGTGGCTGAGTTGGTTTATAGAAGCCAGTATGACCGATCAGGAGATTACTATTTACGGAGATGGTAATCAGAGCAGAGATGTGCTCTATATCTCTGACTACATTGACCTACTGATGGATCAACTCAACAACTTTGATAAGTATGAGGGTAAGACCTACGGCGTCGGTGGAGGAAAGAAGAACGAGATCAGCCTACTAAGGGCATTAGAGTTACTTGAGTACAAAAATTATACATTTACTAACCCAAGGAAGGGAGATGTGACGAGGTTTGTTTCAGACAATTTTTACGTAGAATCGGTAAATGGGTGGAGACCAAAAGTATCATATTTAGAAGGGATAACTAGAACAAAGGAGTACTATGAGAATCTTAATAACGGGAGCTAGTGGCTTCATCGGCAGTCATACAGTAGACGAGGCTAGGAGCCGTGGTCTTGAGGTAGTTTCCTTTGATAGAGCGGTGGGGGAGACTGAGAGAGGCAGGGGAGAGGTGTTTTTAGGTGATATTACCGACTACCATGCAGTAAGAGAAGCAGTTAATCACGCAGATTATGCAATAAATCTTGCAGGAATACTTGGTACTCAAGAAACCATAAATGACCCCATACCAAGCATCCAGGTGAACACCATTGGAGCACTAAACTTCTTTAAGGCTTGTATTCCAACAAAATTCCACCAGGTTAAAGCAGTACAGATCGGGGTGGGTAACTACTGGATGAACAACTCATACTCTATAAGTAAGAACTCAGCGGTTAGGTTTTCTCAGATGTACAATAAGGAACACGGGACTAAGATTGCAGCAGTCAGAGCATTGAATGCCTATGGTCCTGGTCAGAAGACCAAGCCAGTCCGTAAGATTATTCCCACATTCATAATGAGAGCCTTGAGGAATGAAGATATAGAAATATATGGAGATGGTGAACAAGTAATGGATATGATTTATGTTAAAGACCTAGCTAGAATCTTAGTAGATGCTGCTGTGTTAGATCATGGCAACTACACCACTCCATTTGAGGCTGGTACTAGCAGACATACTACTGTGAACTGGATTGCCGAGAAGGTGATTGAGGCATCAGGGAGCAAGTCTAAGGTAGTTCATTCGCCAATGAGACCAGGTGAGGATAGGGGAGCTGTAGTGGTAGCTGATCCAGAGACACTAGAACCACTTGGATATCAAGACATGGCTTTATTTGAGGATAAGATTGTAGACACTATTAAGTGGTATAAGGAAAACCATGAGGTTTAGTGTTATTACTAGCTGTTATAACCAGTTAGAACAAATTAAAAAGACTAGGGAGTATCTGAATAAACAGACCTTTATAGACTTTGAGTGGATTCTAGCTGATGACGGCTCTAGTGATGGCACTGATAGGTGGGCTAAGAGAAACACTGATAAATATGTATGGCAACATGACGTAGGTTATAGATTAACTAAGATCCTTAACAAAGCCGCTGCGGTAGCTGAAGGAGAATACTTAGTCTGGATAATGGGGGACTCTTATCCTAAAGAAGACTTTTTAGAGAAGGTGAGTGAATACATAACTTCATCTATGGTTGCTACAGGAGTAAGGGTTAATGTAAAAGATGGTGGGGCGGTATCGTTTGACTGGAGAGTTAGTGATGTTGATTTAACAGGTGTGAATTGTATCAGAGTAAAGGGCAAATCTCCTTGGAAACTAATGACTCTTAACTCAATGATAATGCCTAGAAGTGTTTATAAGAGGATGGGCGGTATTTACTCTGGTTATGATGAGGGATACGGAAGAATGGATTGGGACATGGCTGCATGGGCTCATTACTGCGGATATGAGCTAACCTGGATTCCACAGGCTATAATCTACCACGAGGATCACGAAGGAAAGAAGGATACAGTTAATAATGTAGACCTATTTAATAAAAGACTAAAGGAGTTTCAAGATGCTACTCTATGCTGAGGCTACATTTGGAGAAGAAGAACAAGACGCTGTTCTAGATGTATTTACTAATGGTTGGTTAAGTGGTGGTAAAAAGACTAGCGAGTTTGAAGAGAAGCTAGCTAAGTGGTGGGGGGTTAAGTACGCAGTAGCAGTGAACTCTGGATCTAGTGCTAACTTTGTAGCCACTCAAGCTCTTGATCTGCCAAAGGGAAGTGAAGTACTAACAATGGCTCTCTCTTTCCCAACTACGGTAAGCCCCATTCTTTACATGGGATTAAAACCTGTTTACTTAGATTGTGATCTCCCTTCATATACAGTGAAGTTGGATGATAGTGCAGTAACAAAGGACACTAAGGCGTTGATCTTTGCTCATACTCTAGGAAATATAGTTAATATGGATGAGGTGATGTCATTTGTAAAGAAGCATGACCTTAAACTACTTGAGGACTGCTGTGATGCTATGGGTGGTAATTGGAAGGGAAAGCCAGTTGGAACATTCGGAGATATGGCTACAGTATCATTCTACCCAGCACACCACATGACTACCTTTGGAGAGGGTGGAGCTATCTTAACTAACGACTATACCCTATACAACGCTTGTAGGAGCATTAGGGACTGGGGCAAGGCTTGTGTTTGCAAGTTTGCAGAACATGGATGTAAGGCTAGATTTGCTAACCCTCCCTACGATCATAGATACTTTTATACCAGACTAGGATTAAACTTTAAGATGACTGAGGCTAGTGCAGCCTTTGGTACAGTTCAGCTAGATAGAATAGATGATTTTGTTAGAAGTAGAAAAATTAACTTTGACTACCTATATCACGCCCTAAAAGATGTGGCTATAGTTACCACTCCGATAGAAGGAGCAGACCCATCTTGGTTTGCTTTCCCCATCTATCACCCAAATAAGCTAAGGGCGACTGAATACCTTGAGAAACATGGAGTACAAACCAGGTCTTTGTTTTCAGGAAACATCCTTAAACACCCAGCCTATAAAGGATCAGGGAGATCAGTGCCAGTACCTAACTCAGATAAGGTGTTAGACAACGTGTTCTTTGTGGGAGTTGGTCCAAAACTAACAATAGATGATTTAGATTACATGATAAAAAGGATTAAAGAAACTCTATGAAGGTCTCTATAGTCACTGGATCATATAACGCAGTAGACATACACCCCAAGATGTATAAGGCATTCCTTGAGCAGGAAGAGTTAATCCACGAATGGATTATTTGTGATGATGGATCAACTGATGGATCTATTGATCTTCTAATGGAGTACAGTAAACATCCTAAGATTAGTGCTTATTGGCAGTCAAATAATGGGATTAGGCTTTCAGCTTCCCTCAACAATGGGCTTAGAAGAGCTACTGGCGATGTTCTTTTTATTTTAATGGGAGATACATACTTAAGACCTAACACCATGGAGATGGTACACGAGAATTATATTAGGGGAACTGCTGGATGCGGACTAAAGGTAAACGTAGATGAAAACGAGAAGTTTCATTCTTTTGATTGGAGATATGTAAGAGAGTACTTGGGTAAAAATGTTCATATTGATGATGATGATGCTTACTCTTTTCTTACTGGAAATATTATGTTGGTGGAGAAAAAACACATGGAAAAGGCTGGTTGGTATAATGAGGATTACTGTAACGGATATGGTAAGGATGACTGGAGTGTCTTTTTAAGACTGTGGTCTATTAATGTTCCTCTGTATCAGTATAATGGTATACAGGCAAACCATCGTTGGCATGGTGAGGGAGGAGCAGATTGTGAAAAAAATACCAAATTATTCAAGGAGGAATATGAAAATATCATGCGACTACGATGATTTCAGTCCCATGAACCACAGATTTGATATCTTAGATAAGATTAGGGAGAGATACCCAGATTTTAAGGTAACCATGTTTACCGTTCCCTGGGAGATAAGACTTTCTCCCAGCACTAAGGGAACTCCTATTACTCACGATAGATATAAGCCCTGGGTAGATAAAGTAATAGAGGCGGTAGACGAGGGTTGGATGGATATTTCCCTTCATGGACTTACTCACGCTCCAAGAGAAATGGAGAACTTAACCTATCAAGAAGTGAAGAATCGTATTCTTACAGGACAAAAGATGTTTGAGAATGTAGGGATTAAGATTAATGATTTATTCAAAGCTCCTCAATGGCTTATTAGTGAGGATGGCAAAAAAGCTGTAGAGGACTTAGGACTCAAGCTGATGGAAGATCATTATTACAACTGGAACCTCAAGGATGATAAACCAAAGAAGAAGAAAAAACTGATAGCCCATGGTCATGTTCAAGACGTGATGGGAAACGGCTTAGATGAGTCTTTTTTCAGGCTAAGTAAAACCCCCACCGATGCAGAGTGGCTACATCTAAAGGAGATGATATGAAAATAATAGCTTTCAGTAATGATATGTGTTAATATATGAAAATGGCATACTTTGATAACAAAAAAGACGATCTGCTAGATTTATATTTAAATCAGAATAAGGATGGCGTTGAAATAGCTAAGATTTATGGTGTTGGATACTCAACTGTTTATAGGGCACTAGAAGAATTTGGAGTTAAACGAAACTTATCTAATAGAGGAAAATATTATAGAAACCAAGAGTGGATTAGTGAAATGAGAGAGAGGCTCCGTGGTAAAAAATATGAGCCTAAGTCTGAAGAGATTAGGGAGAATTATAAAAAAGGTGCTTTAAAAAGAATAAAAAACAACCCACACCAGTATTCTCTTGATAAAAACTATAAGAGTAAGTCAGGTTTAAAAAACGCAATGTTGGTTGTTTATGGAAAAGATAGGTGTTTTAAATGTGGTTGGGATGAATACTCAGATATTTTACAAGTCCACCACAAGGATATGAACCATAAAAACAACACTTTAAGTAACTGTATTTGGCTTTGTCCTAATTGCCACTACTATATTCATTACTACGAAGGGATGGGAAAAGATGTCAATTAAAATCGTGGCGTTTTCAAATGATACTGGTTCAGTTCAATGGAGATTAACTGGTCCTGCTAATTATATTAACTCACTCACAGAGCATGAATATGCTGTGGGTAGTCATAAGGATTGGGATAACGACACTATGGGAGCTGATGTTATAGTAGCCCAGATGTGGCGCAACCCCAAGGGGATTGATGTCTGTCACGAGCAGGGAGCTAAGGTAGTCTATGATGCTGACGATATTATCATTGGCGTAGGAGGAAAAGACCGCAAAACCCTTATGGATCTTAACGATGAACAAACAAAACAAACCATAGATACGATTAAGAAGTGTGATTTGGTTACAGTTACCACTGAAAAAATAGCCGAACACTACAGACAGTTCAACGACAACGTGTTAGTGCTTCCTAACTACCTAGATTACTTCTGGTGGGGAAAACCATTAGACGTTAGATCTAAAGGAAGTTTGAGGATTGGATGGGCTGGTAGTCTTTCTCATAGGGAAGATTTAATGATGATCTCGCCCATAATAGAGAAGATTTGCAAGCAGTTTGATTTTGTTAAGTTTGTTTATTGTGGTGCTGGAGGCAAATCTGGGCTATATGGGGAAGAAATATTTGAAAATATACCACCACACCAGAGAGAATATATTAGTGGAGTTCCCCTTGAATACTTCCCCGCTAAATCTAAGACACTTGGGTTTGATATAGCTATCGCGCCCTTATTAGACGATGAGTTTAACGCTGGTAAAAGTGCTATTAAATATTATGAGTATGCAGCTAATGGCGTACCTGGGGTCTACAGCGATACAGTGGTATATAACAACGTTGTTAAACATGGTGAAACGGGCTATTTAGCAAAGACCAAGGGAGATTGGGAGAAGTATCTAACTGAGCTGATTATGGATGAGAAGAAACGCTTAGAGATTGCTAAAGAAGCATATAAGCACGTCTTTGAGAATTATAATTTAGACGACCACTATCCTAAGTGGGTGGAGGCATACGAAAAATGTCTGACGCAGTAGCAGTACCCGTTACACCATCTGAATCATCAGAAACAACATTCTCTCCAAGGAGTGAAGCTACATCTGGATCAATCGTTGAGACCAATAACATAGATGAGTTTAGTTCTCCTAGCGGACAGCCGTTTGTGGCTGATTACTTCGGTATAGATAGCTCTAACCCAGAGTTTATTGAGGTAATCTCCGATGTTAATAGTTGGTTGAGTGAATCTACTGACGGATCATTGGGGATGGCTCAGAATGAGTTAAAGACGCTGTTTGATGTGTTAAACCTCAAGGACACTGACTCAGGATTTCATAACATTAATAGGGTTAGGGAGTTTATAGAGATTAAGAGAGAGCAGAATAGAATTAAAGAGATGCAGGAACAAGCTGAAAAAGATATTACAGAAGGTTTAACCGATGGCTATGAGATCAGAGCAGAACAGAAAAGAATTAACTCAGTAAAGGAAGAGATCAGTAAACGTCAAAACTTCATTAATAAGGCAAGAAAAAAAGTACTTGCAGATATTAAGAAACTAGGGTAATATTATTCTGACGGAGCGGTCTCAGGACTGCTTATGGCATATTCACCAAGTTCTTCAACATTTCCAACCGCTAAAACTAGTTTTACTGACCCAGCATCTACTGATGACACACACACTTTTGACCACGCTGGATTGGAATCAGCTCAGAATGATGCGATTGAAAAGTTAGAAACTAAGGTAGGAATTGATGGCTCTGCTGTTACTACTACTCATAACTATAAACTATCTGGGGTTACTGGTAGCGACAAAGCTGCTTCTTTAACTGGTAGTGAAACTTTAACTACTAAAACCCTAACTTCACCCGTAATTAATACAGCAATATCAGGAACAGCCTTCTTAGACGAAGATGATATGGCTAGTGATAGTGCTACTAAGGTAGCCTCTCAACAAAGCATTAAGGCTTATGTGGATACTCAATTAACCGCAGAAGATCTTGATGTGGCGGCTAATACAGGAACAGCAGCCGTAGACTTAGACTCACAACAATTAACCTTAACAGGTAGTTCTGGAATTGGCACAAGTGCTGCTTCTCAAGCAGTTACCTTTTCTATTCTCGCAGATGGGGTGAATGATACTCACATTGATTTTGGTACAGGAGCTAATCAAGTCTCTACCGCAGATTTACCAGAGGAAACTAATCTCTATTACACAGAAGCTAGAGTTACAGCTAATGTAAATGTGGCTTCTGGAACTACTCATATTACTTCAACTGGGGCAGATCATAGTTATATAGATCAATCGGTGGTAAGTGGGGCAACCCCAACATTTACTAACACCAACTTTACAGAGGCTGCTGATAAGAATTACGTCACAGACGCACAACAAACAGTAATCGGCAATACTAGCGGAACCAACACTGGAGATGTGACCCTAGATGGTACTCCAGATTATATTACTATTACCAACCAAGTTATTACTAGAAATCAAGTTGATTTAGCAGCTGATGTCACAGGTAATCTACCGGTAGCTAACCTAAACTCAGGAACAAGTGCAGATGCCACTACTTTTTGGAGAGGTGATGGAGCATGGGCAACTCCCGCAGGTGCAGGTGATATGGTCGCTGCTACTTATGATCCTGCAACTATCTCAGAACAATTAGCGGGATTGACTGCTACACAAACGCTGACTAATAAAACCTTAACCTCTCCTGTTTTTCAAGGATCAGTAGATGGCTGGATTAGTGCTAATGAATCATGGTCATATGCCTCAGCTACTACCATAACAGTTCCAAGTGGTGCAGCTAGTAAGTATGCTAAAGGTGACAAGATTAAACTTACTCAGACTACAGTAAAGTATTTCTATATTGTAGGAGTAGCTGATACTGTTCTTACAGTCACAGGTGGCTCAGATTATACAGTCGCTAATGCAGCTATAACACTAAACTACTACTCTCATTCTACTAGCCCTATTGGATTTCCAGGTGTATTTAATTATGCACCAACAGGAACAAACATAACTTTAGGAAATGGAAGTGTAAGTGCATCTGAGTTTTCTGTTGCTGGAGAAATGGTTTATTTTATGATTAATTTTACTTTAGGATCAACTTCTGCTATGGGTACTACCCCCAAGTTTACGCTTCCAATCAATAATGGTGGTTCTTGGGGAGAATATACTCCTAATGTGACTATCCATGATTCGGGAACTAATTGGTATGCAGGATGGGCATATTTAGTTGATGCTGATGAGGTTACAGCTTATGTTATGCAAGCTAGTGGAAGTTATACTAATAGAACTGATATTACATCAACAGTTCCTATGACTTGGACTACTGGTGATAGATTATTAATTAGTGGATTTTATAAAATGGCTTAACCTATGACAACATGGAATGATACAACTACTATAAGCACTGGCTGGGCTGATGATAACACTCAGACCCAGGGGATAATTAACTTTAATGTAAGTGGAATTAAGTTTAACGAGGTAGGAGTAAAGTTTAACGGATTAGTAGACTATGATTATAGACATTTTTTATATACAGCAACGTCTAAACCAGAAACAGGCTGGGCTGACGCATAAGGAGAACTATGACACTTGATGATATGTTATCTGACTTAAACGTAAGAATCGGCTCTGATCCAGAGGTGAGTAATGCCGACATGACTATATGGCTCAATCAGGCTTTAAGAGCCTTCTGTATGGAGGATGATTTTACCTGGCTTGAAAAGAAGGTAACCGCCAGCACAGTTGCTAGCCAATCAGAATATGCACTACCAACAGACTATAAGAGAGCTGTGGAGTTAAGAGTAGACGGAACTACATCTTCCCCCAACGTACACACCTTCGTTCCTCACGAACAGAGGGTCTTGTACAGTAGTAGCCAAAAGATATTTAGTGTCTTTAATGACATTATGGATATTACGCCAGTGCCTACTGCATCTGGAAGTAATAACATAGAACTATGGTACTTGAGGAAGGTAACTAATATGAGTGCTGGAAGTGATGAGCCTTCAGACTCAGGCATTGCCAATATGCCCGAGGAGTATCATGAGGCTTTAGTGCTTTATGCCTTTGCGGTATACAACTCATACGACGAGGAACATGACGAGAAGCGAGAGTTGATGGGTAACCCCAGGAATCCAGTTCCGGGGACTTACTACTATTATGTTGATTTAGCTAAACGAGAAGATTCTAAGAAGAAGAGGGGTGCAAGACGAAAGATGTTATCTAAGCAAGAATGGCTAGGTTCATCACACCCAAATGAAGTATCAAGGACTAATACAGTACTAGGAAACTAATGGCAAGAAATTACGTCTACTACAAGAAAAACTCTTACTCAGGGGGTCAAAACGACGCCGATGATCTAGATCAGTTGAGAGACAACGAGTCTAGAGTTTTGAAAAACGCCTACGTTGGTAAGCCTGGAGTGGCAATTAAACGAAACGGCTTATTACTAACTGGAGACGATACTGGATCTACTAAGATTACAGGTTTAGATTCATGGAAAGAGACTGATGGGACTAAGTGGCTATTCTCCACAACCGCTACCGACCTAAGATACTTAAACACTACTACTTGGGACACCATAGATGATGGTTTTACCACGGGACTAGAGACACAGTTTGTAGTAGCTAATAACAAGATTTACATCTTTAATGGCACAGATAACACCCACTCTTATGATGGGGCTACTGTAGCTCTTAACTCGGGTCTAACAGACATGGGATCGGCAAGTGTTCCAAAGGCTAAATATGCAGCCTACTGGAAGAACTATATGTTTATGTGTGGAGACTCAGATCTTAATGGGACCTCATATCCTACAAGGGTATGGTTCTCTAACATCGGAGATCCCGATACTTGGACTACAGCTACAGACTACTTTGATGTCGGTCTGGAAGATGGTCAATCCATCACTGGAATCGGCATATTAGATAAGTTCCTAGTTATCTTTAAGGAAAACTCAATTTATATCCTAACAGGCGATGGTCCTAGTGCTTGGAAGCTATCTGCTACGGTGAATAACCTAGTAGTAGTAGCCAACGGAGTTGGATGTGCCTCTCATAGATCTATCGTGCAAGTAGGTAATGACCTCTGGTTCATGGATCAATACGGCAATATTCGTTCTTTAAGAAAGAATGAGGAGGGGGGTAATCCTCTCTATGGTATAGTTTCGGGTAATATTCAAGGAACCATTGATGGGTTAAATGCCGGAGCATTAGACAAAGTAGCTGCAACCTTCTTTAACAACAGGGTTTACTACGCAGCACCAACTGGATCAAGTAATTTTAACAATACCGTAATGGTAGCTGATCTAAGAATTAATCTAGACAAGCCACGCAATCCTCATCCTTGGGTAATCTACTCAGGGTGGAGCCCCTCAGTAATGACGGTTTACAAGTCTTCTAATACTCCAGAGCTATACTTGGGTGAGGGTGATGCAGACTCAGTGATTTACAAGGGAGAGACAGGAACCAACGACAACTCAGCAGCAATAGACTTTGATATCCAGGACAGAATGATTGATTTAAGAGAGCCTGATATGCGAAAAACGGCAAGGTTTATAATAACCACAGCAGAGTCAGCGGGTGATATAGACGTAGCTGTTTCTACTAGCCTAGATGGAACTACTTTTGAAACCCATGGGGATATTAATCTACTTGCTGGAACTGTTTGGAACTCAGGAACATGGGACACTACAACCTGGGGATATGGAACAGAGATTAAGAAGAAGTTTGCAATACAAAGAGCCAATGAACAAATACAAGTCAGATTTAGGAACAACGCAGCCGATGAGGCAGTTACTATGAAACCATACACATTAGCAATCAAGCCCAAAAAGATAAGATAAGGAGATTCTATGGGATTAGTCACAAAAACAAACACTTATACAGCAGGATCAACCATCTTAGCTTCCGAAGTGAACACAAACGAGGACACGCTTTACACGCTGGTCAATGGAAACATTGAAAACGCTAACGTGAAAGCTGGAGCAGCTATTGCAGAAAGCAAGATTGCCTTTGATACCTCAAGTGGGCACGACCATGATGGAACTGATAGTAAAGCAATACCTCGTGGATTTGCCTTCTCAGTTGTAGGTACTTTAAGCACTGGAACATCACAAACACCAGCATTAATAGCCCTACAAGCTATGACTATTAGTAAGGTATACGCCAACGTCAAGACGGCACCAACTGGAGCCTCAATCTTAGTAGATATAAATAAAAACGGCACTTCTATCTGGGCTACAACTCAGGCTAATAGACTAACCGTAGCTGCCGCTGCAACAACTGGAACTCAAACCTCGTTTGATACCACGGCACTAGCAGAGGGAGACATCTTAACTATTGATTTAGATCAAGTAGGATCAAGTGTGGCAGGTGCAGATATAACAATTACCGTAAAGGCTTAACATGAAAAAAACAAAAACAATAGAATATTTAATCTGCGATTTTAAACATAAGGGAGAAGATGTGGAAGCAGTTGGTAAAGTACAACCATCTGGAAAAGATGCTTGTGCTCAGCACTTCAAGGCTTATACAGAAGAAATTAGATTGCCAGATGAATTTGGTAATGAAATGAGTGGTCGCAGAGTTTCTGTAGATCCTGGCTATGACGCTAAAATGGTTATTGAATATAAAAAGGAGAAAAAATAAATGGCACGCTTTCTCGGACTAGGCAACGGTAAGTCTGGGGTTATAGCTTTAGGTAGCTATACGCCTCTGAAATACTCCTGTTCTGGTACTTCTGGAGCTACTAGCTTAACAGCCACAGGGTCATTCTCAGCTGGTGATAGATTATTCATTCACCAGTCTAGAGGTACTGGTGTGGGTAAATATGAAGATAACCGAGTGGCTTCTTATGCCACGGGGACAGTTACCTTAGTTCATCCTTTAGAAAACACATACACGGATTCAGGAGCATCACAGGCTCAGGTCTTAATTGTTAAAGAAGCAAGTACGGTCACTGGCTCAATCACAGTCCCTGCGTGGGATGGTAATGTTGGTGGAGTCTTTGCCATAGCTTGTAATGGTGTTTTTAATGGAACTGTCAGTGCTAACGCTAAAGGATTTACTGGTGGAGCAGCCGTTGCTGGAGTAGTGGGTGGATCTGGTAATGCTGGAAAGCAAGGAGAGGGATCTACTGCTGCTGGAGGCACAGCTTCTACATCTGCTAACACCAACGGTGGGGGCGGAGGAGGAGTTGGAGCTGATGGAGGCGGAGCTGGTGGCGGTGGAGGATATGGAGCCGCAGGATCAAATGGAGGAGCTGGTCAGGGAACTGGTGGAACTAAAGGTACAGCACTTGGTCAAGCTGCCATTACCTCGCTTTATTTTGGAGGTGGTGGAGGATCTGGAGCTGGTGAATCTAATGACAATGACGGACCCCATACTTCTGGAAAAGGTGGGATTGGTGGCGGTGCCATAGTTATATATGCAAGAGAAATAGCAAGCACGGCTCAGATTACTGCTAATGGAGGTGATGGAGGTACATTCTCTGGAAACACGGGTGTTGACTCCGCAGGAACAGGTGGTGGAGGAGCAGGTGGATCTATTCTACTTAAGACAGTCAAAACAACAGTAGGAAGTTCTAAGGTTACAGCCGCTAAGGGCGATGGACCAGCCAATGCTTATTCTGGAGGAGCAGGTGGAGATGGAGCCGTAGGAAGAATTAGAATTGAATCATGTAGCGTATCAGGTACAGCAAGCCCAGCAGCTAGCGAATCCACTGGAGGACATACTTACTGCGGTGGAGGAGCATTTATATTTTAAGGAGATAATATGGCAACAGTAGAAGAACAAATCAGATCAATAGATAGTCAGGCAGCAGACGAGATTAATAAATATATTGATGAACTCAAAGGTGAGGCTCAAGGAGACTATGATTTTGTTGTTAAATTCCTTAAAAAACAGTTTGAAACTGCATTAGGGACAGATGACAGTGCAAGAGCAGAGTTTTTCTCTAAAGTAGCCAACCAGCTTGAGAAGCGTGTTGGTAGGATTCCTTTTGACTTTGATGTTAAAACTGGCAGAGAGAAGGTTGATATTGCTAATTTCCTTAGAAGAACTGATATAGAAGACACCGATTTAAGAGCCAGAGAACTAGAGTTCCAACAACAACAGGAGTTTGCCACTGGACTAGAAACTGAACAGCGTAAGGAAGAATTTGGAGCCAGAGGACTTCTAGACTCAGGTCTTCAAAAGAAACGTGCTTCACAACAGGCTGAAGCTCGTAGACTACAAACTGATCCAGTAAGAAGAGCTTTTGAACTAGAGAGAACCCGTAGGGGTGAACAAGTTGGTGAAGCCAAGTTACAAAGTGGTCGTAGACTAGAAGATATTGAAACATCAGCGAGAAGAGGTGGTGAGGATGTTCAATTTGGATTTGAGAAGGGATCTGAGGCTGCAAGTAGAGATCTTGAAAAGAGATTAGCTGCAGTTGAAAGAACTGGTGCTCAAGAGAGAAGGACTGTACTAGGACAACTAACACAAGAAGAATTATTAAAGAAACAGTTAGGACAATTCGGATGATAGACTTTGCCACCGATCTAGCTCAATATAGACAAGAGGCTGACATTACTAGCGTGGGACAAGAGCCTATTAATGCTGCTACTCCTATATTAGATCCAACCCAGAAGTTGGCTCCAGAGGTTGAGGCACAAGAGATTAGTGCTCCCACGTTTGCTGATGACCTATCTGCTTTCAGAGAAGAGACAGCCAAAGTAGAGCCGTTAGGAGTTGCAAATGAGGTAGCAGCTAGGGTGAATGTTTTAAGCAGTGAATTAATTGATAAACAGCGTGAGGCTGAAAAGAAAGCACAAGAAGAAAGAATTAAACAAATAGAAGAACAGTTTGACCAAGCACAAGAGTTTGAGAATAGATCACTTGCTAGTGACTTTGACGAACCAGGTGCTCAACCCACAGATAGAACTAGGGTAGAGACTGGACAGAACGGTATATTACCAGGTAAGTTTCAAATAACTCAAGGATTTGGAAATAGAAATGATGGGGTAGAGGTATTCTCTAAAGGGGTAAATTATGGAGTAGATTTTGCTACACCTAAAAACACTCCTGTGGCTGCACCAGATGGAAAGTGGATTGTGGTTGATTCCAACAACAGCTCCAAGAGAGAAGGTTTTATTGGAAACAATGATAATCAAGGATATGGAAATAGCGTATTAATACAAAATGCAGAGACGGGTGAGAGAATTAGATTCTCCCATCTTAATCAAGCAACACCAAACAAAGGAGATATAGTGTTTGGAGGAGAGTTAGTTGGAAGATCTGGCAACACAGGTAATTCAACCGGTGCTCACTTAGATGTAGAATACTATGACTCAAACAAACAAATTAGAAATATATTAGGGAGCTCATACGCTTCCCAGTTATTCGGGAGATAATATGGTAACACTAGCACAAACAGGTGATGAATTAGCAAGACAGCAGGGAGTTCCTACCGACAGTAGAGTTAAGCAACAAACTGGAGATGCTTTTGGAGCTATTGAATCACAACTACAACAGCAACTATCCTTAGCAGAGGACTTCCAACGCAGAGGACAAGAGAGATTTGGTGAAGTTTCAAGGTTTGCTGCTGGACAAGGAGTGGCTGGAGTAGAAGCAGTTAGAGACCTTGGACAAAGAGTTTCTGGTGAAGCTCCTAGTGCCTTAATTGGAGCTTCTACAGCACTTGGAAGAGCATTACAAACTGGAGTCGCAGAAGCCCAAGAAGCCGCATCTAGCGATAATGTTATAAACATTTTATCTCAAATGATTTCTCTTAAAGAAAAACAAGATGAAAGTATTAGACAGTCTATTGAAGATGGATTTAAGATAGGTCCAGATGGAGTTATTGAAGCACTTACTGAACCTGAATCAGCACAAAGAACATTAGTTGGAGAAGAGGCTGTTGCTGAAGTTATAAAACAAGGAGGTGGCGATTTAATTAGAAAAGGTGGGAGTAAAGATGAGAGATTTGCTATAGCAGAATCTATTTTAAGATCTGGTGGAATCCAACAATATAAGAATCAAATCCCACTAATTGAACTAATAACTTCTTCAGAGGAAAATGATATCAAAACTCAAACAGATTTATTGCAACTAATAGATCAGGGAGTGGCTTTATTCTCAGGGGCTAAGACTAAAACTGGTACTGGACCGCTAGCAGCACTAATCCCAGGGTTTGCTGCTGGAGAAGAAACAAGATCATTACGAAGATCTGCTGAAAACATCAAGGCTCAATATGCAAAGATTATCTCTGGAGCAACAGTATCAGATAAAGAAATGAAGAGACTAGAGAAGTTCTTACCAACATCTAAAAAGACAGAACAAGAGAACCTTGAGGATTTGAAACAACTTTCTAAAGATCTCCAAATTAATCAATTAATCTTTGAAAAGGGCAAAAGAGAAGGATTAACAGCCAATCAAGCATATGGTAAATATGGTCAAGAGATATTTGATCAGTTCGGAAATGGTGTTGAAGAGGTAGAGACTGGAAAGATTAAAGTTAAAAGAAAATCTGATGGTCAAATTGGATTCCTTGATAGTGAAGATGAATTTGATTCAGAGATATACGAAAGGACTCAATAATGCCATTCACACCAATAAAAGATTCATTTGAAAAAGAGTTAACACCAGGACAAAAGGTGGTTAAGGGGGTTTCAAAAGCTGCTCCTACTGCTGGTGCTATATTGGGAGGTATCGCTGGTTCAATAGCTGGTATTCCCGCACTTGGATTAGGAGCAATTCCCGCAGGTGCTGCTGGGGCTGCTGCTGGAACTGGGGCTGGATTGGCACTGGGAGAAAGTTTAGAAAACCTGGCTAAAATTCAGGATGAAACAATATCAGAAAGAGCTGTTGAAGCCGTTAAAGAACCAGCAATAGCTGGATTGTTTGACCTACTTACAGCAGGAACTCTTAAAGTGGCTGGTAAAACACTAGGACCAGTTGGCAGAGCACTAAAGGGAGCTACAAAAGGAGTTGGAAGAGTGTTTGTACCGAAGAATGCTAGTACTAAAGCATTTGGCTCAATCTTCAAAACAAGTAGTCGTATTGCGTCTGAACTCAAACCAGATGAGGTGGCTACAGAGATGGTTAAACACGGTTTTACTGGTGACTTAGATGACTTAGCTAAGATAGCTAATGATGTTAGCGGAGCAGATGGAGCCATTAGTAAGATAACCAGAAACGCCGTTGGAAAAGTGGGAAGGTCAATAGACATAGGTGATGCACTGACCGCAGCGGGGAAGGCAGCAGATGATGCTGTAAACGTAGATGCAAACACACTAAGAAAGACACAGGTTGGAATTTCAAATATTTTAAGCAAGGGTCTTGGAAAAGAAGGTGTAACTGGAATAAATCCACTAGACGCATTAGATGCACAAAGGTCTTTAGAAAAGATTGGTTATAGCCTTCTAAATAAAGCTGCAAGAAGTGCAGACGGATTATCTGCTGAGGTTTTAGAACAACAAGCAAAAATCTATTTAGGATCTGCTGATGAGGTGGCTGTAGCTATTGATAAGGCAACCAAGGGAGCTATTATTGACAGTTTCAAAACCCCACAGGTTTTAGATAGTCTGAATGCAATCTCTCCAAGATTAGCAAAGCAGTTTAGGGCTGCTCAGAGTATTCCTGAGATTAGGTCAATCGCAAAGCCATTTGTGAGAATGTCTAAACTAATTGATGCAACTAAAGCATATTCTAGTTCAGCTTTTCTAGAAGGAATAAGAGGAAGAGGAGTGGGAGAATTAGTTACTGGAGCATTGACAAGACCTGAGGCTGCCACATCATTTGCGGTGGCTGGTAAGGAATTAGTGGAAAGTCCTATTGGTAGGGGGGTAGCTGGAACAGCTAGAATAGCTGGTCAAGCTGCTGAAAAAGTAATGAGTCCAAGTACGGCAAGAATGCTAGTTCAATTAGGATTAATACCTAGTAGGGAAGAATAGTTTATCTACCGCCAAAAATGGCACCTGAAATAAACAGGAGAACGAAAATTAAAATGATAAAACCGATCATAAGGACATTATAACATGGCAAAGACATCAACAGAGCTAACTATACAAAAGCTAGAGAATGATATAGCTGATAAGTCAGTTTCTCCTTATGTTATTAGGCGTGGTTTAATTGGCAAGGCTAGTGATGGTACTTACTACAATATCGTTGCTACTACCGACGGAGAGTTAAAGACTGTTGCTGGTGGACACATTTCTACCGCCAACTCTACAACCACAGTATTAGATCCCGCTGGAGTAAATGCCTTCACAGGAACCGCAGAGGATATTACTGATGTCTCAGCGATTGTTATTCATGTTAAGGCTTCTCATGCTTCAGCCACAGATGGTTTAAGCGTTCAGTGGTCACCCGATGGAACTAATTGGGATGGCACAGATGACTTCACTGTTCCTGCTGCTAGTGGTAAGACATACTCGTTTCAACCAGCAGCTCAATATATCAGGGTGGTTTACACCAACGGAGGAACACTACAGACCTATTTCAGACTCCAAACAATATTTAAGCATACCAACATCAAACCAAGCTCACACCGAATAGCTGATGCAATCATTGACGACGATGACGCAGAGCTAGTAACTTCAGTCCTTAAAGCTAAGGCTAATGGTGGTGGGTTTGTAAACATTGAAGCTACAGCCTCAAACAACTTGAGGGTGACTGATGCTGAGTCGGGGCTATCTATCGCTAAGGGAGATGTTACTGACCACTCATTCATTCATAAGTTCGGAGCAGCCCCAGACTTTGATGTAGGGGATGGCTTTGTAACTGTATGGGATGGTGCTGAGGATGATGTGGCGTGGATGTTAATGAACTATGTTTACTCAAGTACAGCAGCCATAGATTCTATAAGCTCAACAGATGATGGAGATACACAAGATGTTGAGATTCAAGGATTAGATGCTAACTACGATTTAGTTATTCAAACAGTAACTCTTACTGGTAATACTAGGAAGGCTTTAGACACAGACCTTATTAGAATATTTAGAATTAAAAATGTGGACTCATCTAATTTTGCAGGACACGTTATTGTTTATGAAAATGACACCACTGGGGATGACCCAGGAGTACCAGATGATTCAAACTTAATTAGGGCGGTAGTACAACCAGACAACAACCAGACTGAGATGGCGGTATTTACTATACCTGACGGATATACTGGTTACATGAGGTCTTGGTATGCAAGTACAGCGGGGGCTAAGAGAGACAGCCAACACACCATTAAAATTTTAGCTAGACCATTTGGTCAGGTTTTCCAACTTAAACATAAGGCTAATATTTCTGTTACAGGAAACTCATATATTCAACATAGGTATGAAGAACCAGAGAAGTTTTCAGCCAAGACAGACATTGAGATGCAGATGGATACCGATACGGATATAGCAGGTGTAGCTGGTGGATTTGATATAGTATTAGTAGCGGATTAAACTTATGGAAAATGGTAACACTCAAAAATACAGGTTAGAGCAACTAGAGAAGAACTACGATGGTCTTGACGATAAGATTGACAAGATAATGACTAACCACTTGCCCCATATCCATGAAGAGCTCATCAAGCTCAACACCCAAGTAAAAGTATTTGCCACAGTTAATGTCGGTGCGGTGATAGTAGCTATTCTTTTACAAAGGTTCTTATGAACACAAAAACCGTAAACAAGATTGCAACTGCATTACTATTAGTAATGTTTACTGCACTTGTCTCTATAATCACCTACCTTGTTTATCCAGTTAATATAATCAGCGTAGTTCAACCATATAAAGTGTTGAATGAGAATAAGGAAGTTGTTAGGGGAGAGAAGCTAGTCTACGAAGTGGAGTACACCAAACATACAGATACCCCAGCCGTCATATATAGGAATGTTGTTTGTGATGATGGTAACTTAGTAACCTTATCTCCAGTAGATAGTAACGTACCAAGGGGAGAGCATAAAATAGTTAGATCTGATGTAGTAATCCCAGGAAAGACATCGCTTGGAATGTGTAAGTTATCTATAGTCTTAGACTACGAGTGGAGCCATATAAGAGACATAAGATATAATTTTGAGACAGAAAGTTTCAAGGTCATTAAATGATGCTACAACAATTCATAGATAAGTGGTCTGGTCAAAACGCTGATTGGGACAATTACTATGCTGGTCAGTGTGTTGATCTTTTCCGTTACTACTGTGATGAGGTGATGGAGATTAAACAACCAGCAGGAGTTTGGGGTGCAGCAAACTTCTGGACTAACTTTGAATCTGATACAATACTAAAAGAGAACTTTAATAAAATACCAAATGACTCAGACTTCACCCCGCAGGAAGGCGATGTGATGATCTGGAACTTCAACGCAGGAGGTGGTTATGGACACATAGCTATCTGCACTGGCGAAAACACAGGGACACAGTACTTCAAGAGCTTTGACCAAAATTGGTCTAGAGTATCCTACTGTGAAATAGTCAACCATAGCTATAAGAACGTCTATGGGGTACTACGACCCAAGATATTAAGTACACAAGATGATATGCCAAATGAATTACTAGACAAGTATGGAGTCAAAGATACAGATGAACTTGACTATAAAATAAACGAACACGTTGGAACTGATTGGGGTGGTGGGCGTAACTCTGGATATTTAGGAGCTGAACGTGAAAAAAACAAACGATTGGAAACAGAGAACCAAGGACTTAAAGAAGAGATTGATAGGCTTAAAGCAGAGAGTGCTGAAAACTATGCACAAGCTGAACTTCGTAAGAAAGAGATTCAGAAGTTTAAGGAAGAGCTGGCTAAAAAGTTGTTCCTACCTGCTGCAAGCGATCAAACAGACATTATTAGCTCTATTGAGAGACTACTGACAGTAGAGGATCAACTTACCGAGGCTAACAAGACTATCTCCAAGAAAGAACAAGAGTTTGCCACTAAAGAGAAAGCATGGACCTCAGAGATTGAGGAACTGAAGTCTCATATAAAAACGCTAACTAATCGGCTTGAGAATTTAGAGCAAGAGATAGAGAGTGGAAAGACTGAAAAAGCCGAAAACGATTGGTTTAAGAGTGTCGTGGATAAGATATTAAGTATATTTAATAAGGAGAAGTAATGGCAAAAAAGAAACTTCAACTATCAGATGTTGCTAAGAAACACCTGAAAATCATTGGCTACTTAGTAGCTTCTGGTGGACTAGGTATTCTAGTCGCTTACCTAACTGAGAAACCAGAACTAGCTGTAGTGTTTGCACCTGCTGTAAACTATGTCATCTACATTATTGAGAAAGAACTCAAGAATGAAGGTGTCAGAGCAGCGTTGAAGAAGTGAAAGAATATTGTCCCCCTTCGTGTGGGATGATTGACGACGACAGTCCAGTTTGTGAGGGTAAAAGTGGTAGAGATTCTTGCTGGCATAGTAAGGATGAGGTTTATAGTACCCCAATTCCAATAGAGATGATTTGGTACGGAAGCGTTTGGATTCAAGCCATGATTGTTGGCGAGAATGAAGATGATTACATTATAGAGAGTCCTAAAGCAGAAGGAGTAACTTACATTAAGAAGAATAGCCCTTTATTAAAATAGTAGAAAGATAGGGTGAGTGATAAGACTGAGAGTGAACCAGATATAGAGGTTTACTGTCACGATTGTGAGACAGTCTTGTATTCGGCTGTCGCTAATTGGATCACTAACGCAGTAGCCAACGATAGAGCAGTAGACCACGCAGAAGCAATGCAACACGCTGTAATAATCTATGAGAAAGGCTACCCCTTATGAAAGAAGTAGCCATCACCAACCCAACCACTTAAAACGCAAGAAAAGTGAAGATGAATAGATTGATATAGTACGCACTATTGACACGATAATTATTTAGGTGCTATTGTTAATTTGATAGTAAGAAACTATCGGAGTAAACAACGTTAGCATTGAATACCTCTTTGGGGTGTTGTTGTAGCTAACGACACGACACCACTCCAGAGAGGTTTTTTATTAGCACATTAACAGCTTGTTAATTATAAAGAGAGGTGGCGGAATAGGAACGCACCGCAGAAATGTGGGTTCAGTCGTTAGAAATCTGTTGTAAGGTGTGCATTTATGCCCGAGGTAAATCCTTGCCCTCTCTTTATAGCTAATAAGCTATGGACCCAAACAAGGGATATAGCTTCCCACTAAACAGGTCACAAAAAAACGAATTAGTTGTAAGATGCTATCCGAAAGCGAAGGGTGACGGAATTACCCTTACATAACGTTATGACATAAATACAGACCCGATGACTTGTCGTGGGGTAAGGGTGGCGTCTCAAAAACATACCTTTAACCAAACAAGTCAGCCGAGAAGCTCAGGGTTCTGGAATTCACCCTAAACTAATAACTAAATAGTAAATAAAACGTGTATTGACACATTGTAAACAGTATGGGTATACTTAGATAAAGGAGAGAATATGTTTACCTATCACGCTAAAACAACTTACAACGGGTGGAAGATTGGTGAGGAGAACTACAATCTATATATAGGAGTGCCTAAGAAGTATCTGTTTGGTAAAAACGGAATCCCTCGCACTATAGAGATAGAACACAATGGTAGGATAGAGAGGGTAGGTATAGAGGAAAGCGTAAAGGAAGAAGAACAAATCCAACAACTAAACACTCAAGCTAAACACATATTAGTTTACTTCTTATGGGAGGAGAGAGATGAAAATATTTAGACCGTGGGTTCCAGTAAGAAGACTCGCCACCTCAGGTAATAAGCTACAGAGAGAGTGGTTAAAGTATTTGTTTTTAAAAGGACTGATTGAAAATGATTGGGATATAAGAGAACAATCGTGTTCAATTTCTCATAATACCAACATTGGTACAATGATTGAGTTTTTATCAGATCAGGAAGATTGTGGTCTCTACATAAGGAGTGTTTGTGGAGATGGTTGGTTGGTAAAACATGGAGAGATTACTAAGTTTGATGAAGAGCTCCGCTATGCTCTTTGGGAAACTATATTGGAGGTACTAAATGAAAACAAACCTACTTAAAGCTAAACTAAAAGAGATAGAGAAACAAGCTAAATCAGCTTCAGAGGGTAAGAAGCGACAACTCCGTATGCAGTATATGGTTATTAGGAATCAGATTAGAACTCTTGAGAACAAGCCTAAAACCTTCTCAGATAATGTAGTAGACTCCCTATTTTAGTGCTATACTATTTATACCCGCCAATGATGTTCTCTCCAGATACTTCAGGCGGGTTCTAAGAAAGCGATTCGTAAGAAGCGGCTTAAGTCGTGGGCAGGACGGGTCGCTTTCTTTGTGTTAAAATGAATGTAATATCAGTTGTGACCAGCAATCCCCGTTTACCACAACTGAGCGGGGATTTTTGGTAGAAAGACAGCATGGCAAGAAAATTAATAAATGAAGTTGGCAATAAGTATGGATTACTTACTGTAATAAAAAGAAATAATAAAAAGTGGGTTTGTGTTTGTGAGTGTGGAGAATTTGCTTTTTATGCAGGACATGACTTAAGGAGAGGAAAAAGAAAGTCTTGCGGATGTATTGGTTGTTTTAAAGTGAAACATGGTATGTCAAATACTCCAACCTATCACACCTGGGAGAACATGAAGCTCCGTTGCTATAATGATAATAGAGACAACTATAATAGATATGGTGGCAGAGGAATTAGTGTTTGTGGTCGTTGGAAAGATAGTTTTAAGAACTTCTACGAGGATATGGGAAAAAGACCAAACAATAAGACAATAGACAGAATTGACGTTAATAAGAACTACACTCCAGATAACTGCCGATGGTCTACTCCGAAAGAGCAAAGGGCAAATCAAAGACCCTATTGACAATGTGTAAACACCATAGTATATTTAGGTTAATATAAACATAAGAAGGAGAGACTTATGAGCATACCACTAAGCGGAGACTGCTACGCAGACTTCAACCCCAAAGTAAAAACAGAACCTATTGTGAATGATGTTGAAGACCAGCAATGGGAAGATACGATGGAAGATGAGAGGTTTGAAGCACAACCATGGGAGGCTGAATCATGTTAAAAACACAGCTTGAAATTGCAATAGAAATATTAGACGAGGCACTAAAGAGTTCACACGATGAAACTCTGAGGGATAAAATAGCCGCCTCACTAATGTACTTGAGAGAATATAAATACTTTGTAGAACGAGGTGAAGATTAATGTCTATATCAAGATGCCCATACTGCGGTACACAATATGACCAAGACTTTAATGTAGAACATGAGGAAGAATGCGAGATGGAAACTCAGGAAGAACACGAAGAAGTATGTGAAGGATGGTTATTAGATAAATAGGGGGAATTATGAGAGATTTTACTAGAAAACAACTCAAAGAAATGAGCAGAACAAAGCTAGTTGATATTGCATATAAAGCTATTCAAAAACAACGCCGCATGAATAGAGTTATGTTTTATGATGTTCCAAAAGAAATAATCCAAGAGTTATTCCAAGAATCATTTAATTATAAATATAAGAGAGATGAGTTTTTTGCTGGGATGAGATTTATTGAGGAATATGGCAAAAGATGTGTTGATGAATTAAATGAAATAAATGATTGGGAAGAGTATGAGGATGTTAAAGAATCATGGGGTTATGCAAATTGGCATAAATCATTAAGAGTGAGTTACCCAAATATAAATGATAACTAAAGAAGATATTAACCAAATAAAAGAAAGTATGGGAGATATGACAAAACAATTTACCGAGGCTAACTACACCATTAGTTTCATCAACGGACAGCCTGGATTAGTCGTGAGATGCGATGAACCAGCAGAACTAGAAGGAATGGTAGAAGCAATCAAGCCTTATTTCAAGAAGTTTAAAGAAGCAGTAGAGACAAAGGCAGTAGAGAGCGGCCTTACAGCCAAGTGCAAAACCTGTGACGCTATGATGGTCAAGAGATCAGGCACAAGCGCAAGTGGGAAACCCTGGAACGCTCTAATGTGCCCTAACTCAAAGAAAGGCGAACCAGGTCATGAGCCGGTTTGGTTGTAATATGACACATTTTTTAGCACAAGAATTTTATAAAGCATTGGGAGATAAGAGTACCAACTCTAGATCAATCTATTACTTCATGGCGAGATACGACGTTGGTTACATTGTAGAGAGATCTGGAACTAGACTTTACTCACTAAGCGACTGGAACAAGAAGGTTCCTGAACTGTATAAGATTGAGCAGAAAGATATAGTTGACAACCGTAAAGATACTAAGTAATATTAATATAGCCTATTGAGACAGCGACTAGGACCATAGATACACGGTGGCACCAACGGGTTAGAGAGAACCAAATGAAACACATCATCATTTCAGCATTAATAGGAATCCTAGTAGTACTATCCTTCATTGGATACACAGAAAGCCTAAAAGAACACGCTAGAGAGGCCCACGCACAACAAGTAGAACTCATCAACGAAGTAGCAGAAACATGCGGCACTAAACCTAACAAGTTCTTCATTCAAAATGGAGGCTTCTGGGTAGAGTGCGGTACAGAATTAAAGGAAGGCTACGATGGGAATTAAACTCAAGGATGAGATGACAGTGAAGGATTTGATGGAGATATTTAAAGTATCTAGAACAACCATTGGTAAGTGGGTAAAGAAGTTTGAGTTAAAGGGAGAGAAAAGAAACATAAAAGGCTATTCGCTTTGGATATTCACTAGAGAACAAGTAGAAAGTTATTTAAAGGAGAAAAATGCTTAAAATCTTTGAGAGAATCTTAACTAAGTTTCACTGCTGGAGTTGTCCGGTATGTTTTGAGAACAGATTTAAGAACCCCAGGGGAGTTTCCATACACATAGGTAAAACAAAAGACAAAAATCATATCAAGGCAAGAATAAAATCATGGCGTACATGAAGAGTGAACAGACTAGCAAGACAATGAGATCACATAGGACCTGTTCTAAGTGTAAGAAGAACAGAATGATTAAGTTCTACTGTAAACCTACAGCACTTATCTGCAACGACTGTAAGCGTAAGGCAAAGAGAGTAAAGAAACAAAGTAGTCCAGGCAAGATAAGAGAGAAGAAGGACAAGGTGTGGAGTCAGACAATAAAAGAGAGATCTGCCTGGAAGTGTGAATATTGTGGCAACGAGAAGTATCTACACGCTCATCATATCTACACACGCAACAACCACCAGATTAGATGGGATATGGACAACGGCATAGCCCTTTGCGGCGGACATCACACCATGAGTAGTAAGTTCTCAGCTCACAAGACACCTCTAGAGTTCATAGAATGGATCAAGGAGAAGCGCGGATTAAAGTGGTATGAGAGATTAAGAAGTAAAGCAAGGAAAGTAAAGTGAAGACTATCAGAACACAAGCGCAAATTACTAGTCTTTCAAGCAGAGCCGACGGCTCTCTTAGGCTATCAATAGTAACCCCAGAGCTAAGCTCAGAGGAGAAGGTGGCTGTAATGGAATTACAGAATCAACTCATTATTGCACTGCTTACTCCTGAAGAGTTTCAGACGGAGGAAATGGTCATAGACAAGGATTTAGACGGCAAGAGTCCATCTAACAGGCTTAGGAACGTACTATTTGTATGGTTTAAGAAATTGCAAGAAAAAGAACAGACTAAAGACGATTTTAGCCTATGGTATCGCAATAAAATTGAGTCTATAATAGATAGTATCAAGATAAAGATAGAGGACTTAGAATGAGTGAAAAAGAAAGAATCCAAGCCAACATAGAAGCTGAAAGAGAGAGACTAATTAAAGAGCTAGAGGCTAACATTGAAGCACAGAGAGTCAAACCAGAAGAAGATGATGAATGGCCCTACGACGACGATCTGTGGTTACAATTAGTAAGTCAGGGAGCAATGTAATGTTAGGACGTATTCTAACCTTACTAGCATTAGCCTTATTAGCCATGATTTTACTAATGTGGATGAACATATTATTACAGGGTGGAGTAACTCCCTGGTAAAAGAAAGGATAAATAACATTATGAAAACGACACCAGAATTGATAGAACTATATACAGTTTGCACTCAATTAGCGATGAAGCAAAATCAAACTGTAGGAGAAAAAAACGACTACTACGTTACGTTAGAACAAATAGAATGGATTATTAAAACTGATAAACCTATAAACAAGTAAATAAACATTAAAGAGAAAGGGTAGTGGGATGAAGAAAATAAAATCAGATAGTGGTTATTTAGGACATAGATACATTTGTATTAAATGTCATGGTGAGGTCAATTTCTCAGATAAATACTGTAAGTGGTGTGGCAAGAAACTAACTAAAAAGGAATAATCTATATGAAGAAGATACAAGCCCAAGAACGCAAGAGAATAATGGATAAGGTGGAGAAAATAGATACTTATTCTCATTATGGGTCGGCATCTGGTGGAGTAGTTAAAGAAAAGATATCAGAAGCTATTACTAACCAAACGGAGGAGGAATTATGAGTTTAATAAAACACGCAAAAAGAGAATTGGAGCTAGCTGGTCTTTTTGATAAAGACAGCGATTATGATGGAGAGATTGGCAAAGCTGTAATGCAACTGATTAGAGTTTTTTCTAAGCAAGGTCATTCTGGTTTTTCAGCAGGAATGACTCTAAGTATTTTTAATAAAGTTGCAAGCTATAAAACACTAACTCCTATTACTGGAAACCCAGAGGAATGGATGAATGTTAGTGAAGTAAGTGGTGAACCAATGTGGCAATCAACTAGATGTCCTAGTGTATTTTCCAAAGACGGATTAAAAACTTGGTATGACCTAGATGCACCTAAAAAGAAATGGTATCAATTCTGGAAATAATTTAAGGACTAACTAAAACAACTATGACTAAAATAGACAAAGACTATCCAATATTCATTGCCTCACTTCGTTACAAGGATGAGATAAGAAGTCAGATAGAAGAAATGGGATTAAGCAACAGGATTATATGAAGCCAGAATACTTAATAGCACTTATGTTTATCTTTGTAGCGGCTTGGGCTATACTAGGAACAATCATAATTACACTAATGTTATTTAGAATAATATAATGCACAAACTAAGCCCCAAACAAGTCAGGCCAGGATACGACAAGGGATTTATAGATGGATACAACCAAGCAGTAGATGATCACTTAATAGAAAGAGGAGCCATGATTGGAGTAATCGGACATTCAGGGGTAGTTGGTAAAGCAATTTATAACGCTTTTCCTGGGTCTATTGGCCTAAGTTCTAAAGAGGGAAGCTATGAAGAAATGGCTAAAGCTGACATAGTGTTTATGGCAGTACCCACTCCAAGCAAGAAGGACGGCAGTATTAACATGGACATCCTTTACAGCTGCATGGATGAAATGCAGAAGCACAAGACTAAGGAACAAATAGTAGTAGTTAAGTCTACAGTAGTACCAGGAACCAACAAATACCTTACAAGCAATTACGACTTTGAGTTTGTATCATCCCCTGAATTCTTAACAGAACTAAACGCAGAGACAGACTTCTTAACTCCCGATAGGGTAGTAATAGGAGCTAACTCTAAAGAGGCATTTGATAAGGTAATAGATTCGTACAGCAAGATTCTCCCCGATGGAACACAGATAGTTAGATGCAAACCAATAGAAGCAGAGCTAATTAAGTACTACGCCAACTGTTTCCTAGCAATGAAGGTAATCTACGCTAACGAGGCTAAGACACTTTGTGATGAAGTAGGAGCTGACTACGACAAGGTCAAACTAGGTGTGTCATTAGATAGTAGAATCGGTGATTCACATCTAAGCGTAACAGAAAAAGGTGGATACAGCGGCATGTGTTTCCCTAAAGATACTAAGGGATTCTCAGACTATTCAAAGAAAATAGGAATCAAACAAGAACTAATAGAGACTATGGTAAAACTAAACAAAGAGATACGAGAGAAATAAATATGGTATAGTGGGATATATGGCGGAAAAGAAAGATTTTAGTAAAGTATTGTCTCTTTTTAACTGGAAAGACAACCCCAGAGCTATTAAGCAAGACAGGTTTGAGGAGTTAAAGAATCGCATTAAGCGTCATGGCCAGATTAAACCCCTAATAATTACAGAAGAAGGTGAGGTACTAGGTGGCAATATGCGACTTAAAGCCTTTCAGGAACTAGGCATAGAAGAAGCCTGGGTAAGTGTAGTACATCCAAAGAATGAGGCAGAGAAGATTGAGATAGCACTCACTGACAATGAGGAGATGGGATACTACGAGGATCAAGCTCTTGCAGAGCTAATTGATAAATACAAAGACGATATAGACTTAACTAAGTACAGCGTACATCTATCACAGCCTAAGAGTTTAGATGAGATACTTAAAGAGTTTTCACCAGACATCAAAGATAGTTATAGTTTAAAAGATATTTTTATTATCCCCCCATTTAGTGTGCTAGACGCTAGGCTTGGAGATTGGCAGGACAGAAAAAAAGACTGGCTAAGCATAGGTATAAAAAGTGAATTGGGTAGAGAAAAAAATATAATGAAAGCTACTAAAGCCCCTTCGTATCAGTCTGGCACTAATACCCACATTGCACCATCAACATCAGTTTTTGACCCTGTTTTATGTGAAATAAGTTATAAATGGTTTAACGTTAAGGGAGGTAGTGTACTAGACCCATTTTCAGGCGGTAGTGTTAGGGGTGTAGTAGCTGAAAAACTTGGTTACAAATACACAGGCATTGAGTTAAGTAAGGATCAGGTTGAAGCAAACAGGGTACAAGCAAAAGATATTGGAGTAAGTCCTACGTGGATACAAGGTGATAGCAACGCTGAATTAGACAAAATAGATGATAAGTATGACATGGTTTTTAGTTGTCCTCCCTATGAGGATTTAGAAGTATATAGTGATGACCCCGCAGACATTAGCAACATGAGCCATGATGATTTCAACCAGGCATACAAAAGCATAATTAAAAAGGCAGTTAGTAAGCTAAAAGATGATGGCTTTGTGGTGTGGGTAGTGGGTGAGGTTAGGGGTAAAAAGGGCTTTTATAACCTACTAATACCAAACACAGTTAAATTTTTTGAGGAGGCTGGTGCGAATTTTTATAATGAAGTTGTTTTAGTTACGGCCAACGGAACAGCGGGTATGAGAGCCAAGAGATCTTTTCAATCTGGCAGAAAAGTAGTTAAGACACACCAAAACGTATTAGTTTTCTATAAAGGAGATCCAAAAAAGATTAAGGGCAAGTTTGGTGATGTTGATGTTGATGAACTGCCTATTGATTAGTGTATGCGATAGTGTATACTCGTTAGCATGTACACACTACAAGAAGCAAAACACAAACTGGGCTACGCTAACAGCTCATATATTAGAAAGTTGATAGCAGCTAAAAAGGTTAGGGCAATAAAAAAGGGCAATACCTGGATTATTACTCAAGACGAAATGAACAGACTAATGGCACTAAGAGCCGAAAGATTTAATTAAGTAATCGGTAATTAAACGGTATGGCAAAGAAAAACAGCGGACAGTTCAAACCAGGCAACAATGCAAATCCAAATGGTCGCCCTAAGAAGGGCTACTCTATTACTGAATGGTTTAAGGAGATGTTAAACTCTAAACCAGAAGTTAAAGATGCTATTGGTAAAAGCATATTAAAAAAAGCATTAGAGGGCGACCAATCAGCTCAAAGAATGGTGTGGAATTATATGGATGGTATGCCTAAGCAAGAAGCAGACGTAACAATTAAAGACATCAGGGGTCTAGTGGATGTTAAATGACAATAGCAAGATCAGACTGGCAGAAGAAGGTTTGGGAAGATACTCATAGATACTTAGTTATTAATTGTGGTCGTAGGGCTGGGAAAAGCACCATCGCCTCACTTCGCATGCTTTGGTTTGCTAGTGAGAATGAGAAAACAACCGTTTGGTATATAGCTCCTACATACAAACAGGCTAAATCTATTATGTGGTCAATGCTTATAGAGTTAATTCCAGAGCAGGTTATTAAGAAGAAGAACGAAACAGAGCTAGTGTTTAAGCTAATAAATGGAAGCGAGATACACTTAAAGGGCGCAGACAACCCAGACTCCCTTAGGGGTGTGAGAATAGACTTCTGTATCTTTGATGAGGCAGCGTTTATAGATAAGTGGGATGAGGTGTGGAAGGTTACTAGGCCAACGCTAATGGATAGTAAGGCTGACGTATGGTTTATCAGTACACCCAACGGATTCAATCACTTTAAAGAACTCTATGAGAGAGTAGATGATGACTGGCAATCATTTCACTTTACTACTTACGACAACCCACACATTCCAGAAGAAGAAATATACCAGTCTAAGGTAGAGATGGATGAAGACTCATTTGCTCAGGAAATACTTGGTGAGTTTAAGAAGATGAGTGGATTGGTGTATAAGTCGTTTAGACGTAACCTACACATGGTAGATATCCCTAAGCTAGATGAAGGATGGAACTACACAAGGGCCATTGACTTTGGGTTTAATCATAAGACTGCAATAGGATACTTTGCCATTAACAGCGTAGGTAATTTAATCTACATGTACGACGGTCTATACCAACCAGGACTAACCATGCAAGAGACAGCAGACATAGTTAAGATCAAGGATGCTGGTAAGGTAATAGCCAACGCAATAGCCGATAGTGCTCAACCCCTATATTTAGAAGAACTTTCACGTGAAGGAGTACACTTCAATCCTGTAGTTAAAGGACCAGACAGTGTTCAAATGGGAATCACTAAGGTAGCAGAACTGTTAAAGGTAAGACACGATACTGGTAAGCCAACACTGATGTTTAATAAGAACTTAACATGGGTAGCAGATGAGTTTGAGAAGTATCGCTGGATGGAGAATAAGACACAGGGTGTTATTAAGAACGTACCCCTAAAAAGAGAAGATGACGCCATGGATATGATTAGATACTTTGCTATGAACTACATGGGTGGAGGCAAGAGAGAATACCGACAATCATCTAGGCCACGCTTGACATACGGCAGGGTTAGATGATATTTTAATGTAAACGGCGGAGCCGTCACCCAAAGAGGTGATATGGCAAGAAAAAGCAAAGCAAGGTCCAACGAGACTTTAGCAAAAGAGATAGTTAACAAATACACTCATTCCCTAACCTGGAGACAACCTTTCAAAGAGAAATGGGATCGGTTTTATAAAATGTACCGATCTTACTTGGATGACACCAATTACCCTTGGCAGTCTAATGTTTGGGTTCCTTATTCATTTTCAACTGTAGAGACCTTAGCACCTAGAATGGTGGCAAGGCGTCCTCAGATTGATGTAATGCCTCGTGAGGCAGCGGATGAAGAGTATGCTGAAATTCAATCTAAGTTAATTGACTTTGAGTGGGAAGCTATGAACGCTGATGACATTATGGAAGACGCAGTTAAGTCTCAGTTAATGTATGGCACAGCTATCATCAAGGTCTTTTGGAAAACAGAGACGGCTGAAGTCGTTAAGAAAGAACCAGTAGATGAAACCTTCCCAGAACTAGGAATCGTAGAAGAAGAAGTTGAAGAGACAACTTTTGACGGACCAGAGATTGAGCTGATTGACCTTTATGACTTCTTTTGGGATCCACGAGCTATTGATATAGAATCATCTCGTTGGGTTGCACACAGAATGTACAGAGGGCTTGATCACTTAAAAGAGTTACAAAAACAAGGTGTTTATAAGAATATCTCTCTCTTAGAGAATGCAGCTATAGTATCTGATGATGACCAGAAGGCTCAACGCAGAGGAGTATTGGGCGTTGCTGTTCCAGATTCTCTAGAAGCCAATGAAGAGGGTAAGCAGATGATAGAGTTAATTGAGTACTGGGAGAACGACAGAGTAGTCACAGTTGCCAATAGATCTATCGTTGTTAGAGATGAACCAAACCCCTATAGACACGGCAAGAAGCCGTTTGTAAGGATTGTGGATCAATCAGTTCCTCACGAGTTCTTAGGCATTGGTGAACTAGAACCTATTGAAACACTACAGTATGAGCTTAATGACCGTCGCAATCAGAGAATGGATAACATTACCCTAGCTCTTAACAGAATGTGGAAGGTTAAGAACGGAGCCAATGTAGATGAGGATGAGTTAGTAAGTGATGCGGGTGGTGTTGTACATACAGACGACATTAATGGTGTAGAGCCTTTAATAATGCCTGATGTTACCGGATCAAGCTACAACGAAGAGACTTTAATCAAGGGCGATATTCAACAAACCACAGGAGTCTCAGACTTCACTCGTGGAGTTGGATCTGATGCACTAGCTAATGATACCGCTACTGGTATCTCACTCATTCAAGAAGCAGGAAACGCTAGATTTAGACTAAAGATTAGAAACCTTGAGTACGGCATTGAAGAGATTGGTCGCATGATGGTCTCTCTAAACGAACAGTTCCTCACTGAGGAAAAAGTAATTCGTATTATGGGAGACGAAGGATTTGAGTGGACAACAATTAAACCAGATGATCTGAGAGGAAATTTTGATGTAATGGTACAAAGCGGTTCTACACTTCCAAGCAATGAAGCTGTAGAGCGTAAGCAAACTATGGAGATGTTCCAGATATTTGCAGGTGATCCCGAAGTTAATCAACGTGAATTAAAGAAAAGGGTTTTAGAGACCTTTGGTATTAAGAATCTTGATAAACTTTTAACACCTGGCACTGGAGAAGCTCCGCTAGAACAACCATTACCCAGCTTGGCGGAGGCTCCAGCCCCAGGACCAGGACAACTAGACCAGCAAGGGATTTTACAAAGCGCATTAGCTCCTGAAAGGGTTTAAATGAGTGACTTTGCGTTTAGGCAGGCATTGCAAACAAATCAACCATCTGGAGAAAGTATTGAGTCTAAAGTAAGGACTACATCAGAAGGAGTGGACTTTGGAGTTAATGAATCAAAAGAGGATGTTCCATTCTCTGACTATGAACAGGTGGCAGGACAACCACTCGTAGCAGAGTTCTTTGGACTAGGTCAGGAGTACAACCTAAACCAAAGCAATACTAAATCAAAGATAGATGAGGTAACCGGCTTTGTTAACAAGTTTATAGAAGATGGTAGGTTAGAGAATAATGCAGAAACGGGTAAGATGATTATAAGTAAGCTATTAGAAGGACTCGGAGAACCAAACGAAGAGCGTGGAGTAAGGCTTGATAGGCTTTATCACTTTGTAATGGCAAAAAGGAAACATGGCTAGCGATCACAAATCAGAATACACAGTTCAGAACTTAGCTAATTATTCAGCCGATAAAACAGTTGATCCACCCCTATGGACAAAGGGAGCAATGTATTGGGACGGTGCAGCTTGGGTAAGACAAGACAACGTTCTAGCTGCTGGAACTAATACCATTGGTAAGGTTTATGTAACTGATGGAACGGATGATGCGGATGTAGTGTCTAATTCAGGATCTACTGATAATTTAGATGGAACTAATGGACTGGTTACAGCAGCAGCTCTTTATGGAAGAGTTGGTGATACTTCTGTCAAGCCAATTAAGCAAGACGGATCAACACACTCATTGTGTACTATTGACTATGAACATTGTGAGGTTCACTCGGGAAGCCATTATGAAACTAGAATAAACAAGGATATGCCTAATGGTGGAACTTTTGGAATAGCTTTTACAACTCCAAATACAACAAAGTGGCCACATATGATTTTTGCAGTAGATGTTGAATTAGAGGCAGATATTATTCTTTATGAGAATGTAACTTCATGGACTGGTGGAACTGCAATTACTCCACTTAATTCAAACAGAAATTCTGGCAACACATCAGGAATTACAGACATGGTGTTTGATCCAACCATGACCCTTGGTACTCCAATTACTTTAGGTCATTCCGTAATAGGCTCTGGTAAAAAAGTAGGTGGAATGGGTAGGTCTGCTGAAGAATTTGTATTAAAACAAAACACTACCTATTATTTTTTAGCATCAAATCAGGTTGCTGGTTCAGCCAATGAATGTAATTTCAATTTAACCTGGTACGAACATACAGATAAAGATTAATATGAAAACAGCAAAAGAAATCCGTGATGCCAAGAGCCGGATAATACATCAAGGCAAATTAGTTGCCGAACTAGAATTGCATGAAGGATACAAGCTCCTAGAGAGTAAATTAGATATCCTTTGTGAGGATGCAAAAGAATCAGTCTTAGCATCTGAATCCTTTGAGGACTTCCGCTATAGACGGGGGTACTTAGATGGAATTAATGCTCTTATGCAGGAGGTTGACACGATCATCTCCAAAGGCAAGAAACAAGAGCAGCTAATTAAAAAGTAAATAAGTTGTAGGTTACAAGCAGCAAGGCAGCTCTCTTTCTTAATTGACTGTTCCGTCTGTTTCCTTATATACGCACAAAGCTAGTTGCTTTGTTGCTCGTAGCTTACAACGGTTAAAGGAGACTTATGTCTAAACCAAAAACCGACGCAGCCTCCAGTGAAGTTAAGGGTGGGAGTGCGGAATTATCCAACAACCCCGAATTACTAAAACTGGAACAAGCAGTGAAAGCTGAGGCTGGTACGGCTAAATCACCTGAAACTTCTTCCGAAGAGAAGGAGGTTCTTGAAGCCCCAGAACACGGACAAGCATTTCAAGAGCTTTCAGAGAAGAAAGGCTTTAAAAGCGTTGATGAACTCGTAAGGGCTTATCAAACAACCGAAGGATATTCTACTCAACTGTCGCAAGAGATGAAGGAACTTCGTGAAGAGATAAAGCAGTCAAATGCTCCTCAGTCTGAAGATCCATACGGCGACTTACCGCAAGAGCAGAAACAAGCTCTAGACCTTTTGCGTAACGTCGTAAATGAAGAGATACAAAAAAGTATCTCACCAATTAAGGAAGATTTTGAAGTCAAGAAGGCATCCGAACAGCTTAACGCTATTCGCGATTCTTTTAAAGGCGTTTCTGACGCTGATCTTGATGCTGCAATCTCTCGTAAAGAGAGCATTCCGGGTTTATCCCTGGAAGAAGCAGTTAAAATCGTAACTTATGAGGCTGCTCGTAGTGACGGAACTACTCAAAGGAAGAGAGCTGCAAAGACAAAACAGAAGAATAGAGCTTATGTTGAGTCTGGTAAAACGTCTAAAACAGGCGGAGATATTGATTACTCTAAACTCTCATTGGAAGAACTAGAGTCAATACTCCCCAAAGCTGGTCAATTTATTGATCACAAGGGCATTTTACAAAAGTAATAATTATTAGGAGAAACAACAATGGCATTAACAACCACTGGTACCCTCTCCTCAGTTGTCAAGTCTTACTATGACCGACGCTTTCTTATGAGAGCCGAAGCAGAGTTTGTCTACAAACAACTTGGACGCATTGGTGTCGTTCCAGCTAACGAAGGTAAAACTGTCGTTTGGAACCGATATACCAATCCAAGTGCTAAGACTTCAGCACTGACAGAAGGTACAGACCCAACGCCAAGCGGATTGAGCGCATCATTAGTATCCGCAACCATTAGCCAATACGGCAACTTTGAACAAGTTACCGATATTTTGAGCTTAACTGCAATTGATAATTCAATTTCATCCGCAGTTGAACTCTTGGCTTATGAAGCAGCCTTGAGCATTGACACTGTCATTCGTGACATTGCCGCCGCAACCACAAGCATTATCTACGCCTCTGGCGTTGCAAATAGAACTTCTATTTCAGCCACAGACGTTATGCAAGTTGCAGATGTTCGTAAGACTGTTCGTGAGCTGAAAAGCAACAATGCTAAACCTCAGATGAAGAGCGGCACATTTATGGCCGTCATTCACCCTGATGTTGAGTATGACTTGCAAGGTGACAGTAACTGGGTAAACGCATCCATCTATACCGAACAGGGTATTGGACAAGTTTACAACGGTGAAGTCGGTAAACTATATGGTGTTCGTTTCTTGAACACCACTCAAGCTCCTATCTTAGTGAACTCCGGTTCCTCTGATGGCGTAGAGGTTTATCAATCACTTTTCTTCGGCGAAGAAGCATTTGGAGTTTCCGAACTTCAAAACCTAACCACTTATGTGGATAGTCCTTCTCCAAGAAGTGCTCTACGAATGTACAGTGACGTTGGTTGGAAGGCTGGCTTTACCGCCAAAATTCTCAACGACAACTTCATGTATAGTGTTGAGTCTGCTGCTACACAATAAAATTTGTAGTATCATCCAATTAGGCTCCTTCGGGAGCCTTTTTGGTTGTGCTATAATAATTTTGAAAGGAACAGACACATGATTATCCCAACAAATGAGAACGTGCTTGTTAAAGGTATTAAGCGTGAGAAGATTAAAACCGACTCAGGCATTTACCTGTCAGGAGGCACAAGCCAACAGGAGGAATCCTTGAGGTATGGAGAGATATTTCACCCAGGAGCTACCGAGTATTCTAAAGGAGATAAGATCTTCTACAGTGCTTATAGTGCTGTATGGGTAAACGATGAAGCTGGTACCGAGTATCAATTACTAAGCCAACTAGATATAATGGCAAAAGATGAACCCAAGAAGGCTTGAAACACTACTGAAGCAAGCTAATCCTCGTTTTAGAGTCAGACAGCGTGGACTCAATCACATTGGAGGGATATTCTTAGGATCGTCATTCATAGCCACCTTCACAAAGGGACACATCCCACTAAATTCATATAGGTTAGTTTTCAAGAAGAAAGACACTCTAGGAGAGAAGATTATCAAACGTGGTCGTGGTGACTTACTACAGATCTTAGTTCGTCGTGGTATTTTGAAGAGGCTAGACTCAATAAGAATTAAATGGGGGATTGATGCCAAAGATTAGCTGTATTATATCAACCTATAACAGAGCAGATCATTTTTTACCAAAGGCAATAGACTCAGTTTTGTCTCAGACGTTTAAAGACTGGGAATTGGTCATTGTAGACGACTCAAGCACCGATGATACCAAAAAAGTAGTAAACTCCTATCAAGACGACCGCATTAGATACCTCAAAACCGGCTCTAATTCTGGTAGTGATACCAAGCCTAAGAACTTGGGCACCAAAGAATCCAAAGGTGAATATATTTGCTACTTAGATGACGACGTGCAGTACCGTGAACATGCTTTTGAGATTCTAGTAGCGGAATTAGATGGAAACAAAGACTTGGACATTGTTTATGGAGATATGTGGATTAAACCTCGTGAAGAGGCTGGGATAGCATTTGACTTTGATGTACAGTTTCTCATGCTTAGAAACTACATAGACACTTCAGCGGCCATGATGAGACGTGAGGCTATGTTTGAGATTGGTGGCTGGGATGAGAAGCTACCCAAGTTTGTAGATTGGAATGTATGGGTGAGGATGGCTAAGGCTGGATTAAAGTTTAAGAGGATTGAGGAGTTTACATTTGATTACTATTTACATGAAGACGCTAAGTCACAGAAAGTTAAAACAGATATGTATATGCATCCTAAGCTGGGGATGCTGTTTGTACCCACGTTTAGTCCTAGTGGATGTGAAATACGGCTGCCTTATTTAAGCAACGACGACTCCGTTTTTAAGGTGGCCATATTTACTATTCACTACAACCGATTGGATTACTCTAAGGATACTTATAGGGAGATGATGCTGACAGCAGGCTATGAGTTTGACTGGTTCTGTAGAGACAATGGAGATGATGGAACACTAGATTGGTTGATTAAAGACACCAACGCAATCATTGACCGCAAGGATGTTGGGAAGAACTTAGGTATTACCAAGTCCAGCAACAACCTTATAGAGCTTATTAAGGACACTGGAGAGTATGACATTATCATAAAAGTGGATAACGACGTTGAGTTCCAGACGTATGGATGGTTAAAAGATATTGTGGATATGTGGAAAAGAAACCACATGGCCTATATCTCACCTTATGTTGAAGGACTCTTTCACAACCCAGGCGGTGCTAGAAGGATAGGGTTTGGAATGATTGGCGATGAGTTTATTGAAGTTACCAACCACATAGGAGGAATCTTTGCCGCTATAGACGCTAAGGCTTATGACAGCTTTAGATGGGAAGACCAGATGTTACATGGCAATCAGGATGCAGAAGCTAGCATGGCTTTTAGGAAAATGGGATATATGCCCTGCTATTACCCCAAGCATAGAATCACTCACAGAGACGGCACTGAAGGACAACAACAGAAATACAAGAAATACTTTGAGAGAAGGAAAGAAGAAAAGACCACAAAGGCATGAAACAATACCCTTATGTTTTTCCCTACTTTGGCTATGATGAGACATCAGCGGGCAATGTATTGATTCATAAGTTTTGTCACTTAATTAACGAGCTTGGTGGTAAAGCCTACATGGCTACCGACATTACTCATCCAGATCTAAACACTCCTAAAATAAACAACATACAAGGCGTAGACGATAAGTGCATTGTTGTCTCTCCTGAGAACATCAATCATTTAACCTATGGCGGTGATTACATAGTTAAGTACATCCAGGCTGACTATGAGAAGATTGGTAGGGGCAAAGTTGATTTGGCTGGAGTAGATGATGTGTGGTGCTTTGCAAAGACATTGTTTCCTAAGCATTGGGGTGGAGAAGTTAAGGTTTGTCATTTTAATACCGTTGATCTTAGTTTGTTTAATGAAGACGAGAAGTTTGAGAGAAAGGGCAACATTTGTTACGTCGGTAGAATGGGCGGTAAGGTTGATACATCAATTCTAAAAGACATGAAAGACCTAACTGCAATTACCCATGATTTCCCAAAAGACAGAAAAGACCTTATTAAACTCATGCGTAGTAGTGAGTGGTGTTATATATTCTCCAATACTTCAATAGGCAGTGAAGCCATTATGTGTGGCTGCCCAGTGGTTATGCATGAGAATTTCTCAATGGCTTATGCCTTTGACGAGTATGGTGAAGACGGGAAGTTGTACGGTATGGCTATAGGTAACTCACTAGAGCAAATGGAGTGGGCTAAGAAAACAGTTAAGAAGTTTCAGGAGAAGGTTTACTGGCATGAAAGCCAAAAGGAGAAAAGAGTACTGGCCTTCATGGAAGATACTCAAAAAGGATTACATGAAAAACTACTCGGTTGAAGTTCTGGTGATGGCTCACTATGCTCAGAGAAGCGAGAACATGCTGAAGCTAATTAATGCTTTGAAGAACCAGACTTACAAACACATGTATATCACTGTCTTTGATGATGGAGAGATTGACCTAGATGTAGAAGGTGTGAACTATATTAGAACGACTGACATGTACCACATTACGGCTAGGAACAGCTTGGCTGCCATGAGTGCTGCTGACTATGTTCTTACAATAGACGATGACATGATTCCAGGTACAAGATATGTAGAGAATCTTATTAAGTATGCTCGGAATCTACCTGGTTCTATCATTGGTGTTGAGGGAGGCAGATTAGTTCCTGGAGACACCCCATATACCTCTGGAATGACAGAGAGTACTCATATAATGGTAGAGGTTGATTATCTGATTAGAAGCATGCTACTCCCTCATAAGGTTATTGGGGCTTCTGTAGATATGCACTGCCGCAATAGAGAAAAGATTGGCTCTGAGTTTATAGATGATCTGCTGTTTAGCTTGGCAAACAAATATATGTTGAAGAACACCAACTTTATTGTTCCAGCAAAGGGCGACTTTGGATATGATAATATATCTGATATGGGGGTGGGTCAATCTAAAAGCTCACAACACTACCTTACTAGAGATATGTTTTGTAAGTATATAATGGAGGAATATGCAAATATCAGTTAATTATGACGACTTCAGTCCATTAAATCACAGGTTTGATATCTTAGATCAAATCAGAGAGAGATACCCAGACTTCAAAGTTACTATGTTTACCGTTCCTTGGGAGATAAGACTATCTCCGAATACAAAGGGTACTCCTATCACAAATAGCGACTACAAGCCCTGGGTTCACAGGGTTATGGAGGCAGTAGACAATGGGTGGATGGAGATATCAATTCATGGATTAACACACGCACCTAGAGAGTTTGAAAAACTAACACATACTGAAGCTAGGAATCGTGTGCTTACAGGACAGAAGATGTTTGCAAATGTAGGTCTTGAGATCAATAATTTGTTTAAAGCACCCCAGTGGCTACTTAACGATGACGCTAAGAAGGCAATAGAGGACTTAGGATTTAAAGTAATGGAAGACGGTTACTATAACTGGAACTTAAAAGATGAAATGCCTCTTGAGAAGAATCTAATAGCACATGGTCATGTTCACGACACAATGGACAATGGTTTAGAAGAATCGTTCTTCAGACTTACTAAGGCTCCTACCGATACAGAGTGGGTGCACTTGAGGGAGATGATATGAAAATCGTGGCTTTCAGTAACGATACCGGCTCCGTACAGTGGAGGCTTAGGGGTCCAGCTAATTACATCAACTCTCTAACCGACCATGAGTTTGCTGTTGGTAGCCATAAGGACTGGGAAGAGGACACGATGGGTGCTGATGTAGTTGTAGCTGAGATGTGGCGTAATCCAAAAGGGATTGATGTTTGCCATGAGCAAGGAGCTAAAGTTGTTTACGATGCTGATGACATTATTATTGGCGTTGGTGGTAAAGACCGCAAAACTCTGATGGACTTAGACGAGAAGCAAACCAAGCAAACTATTGATACTATCGGCAAGTGTGATCTGGTTACAGTTACAACAGAGGTATTAGCAGAACACTATAGACAGTTTAATGACAACGTAATTGTCTTACCAAACTACATGGATTATCTGTGGTGGGGAAAGCCCTTAGAGTCTAGGTCTAGAGGATACTTGAGGTTGGGGTGGGCTGGTAGCTTATCTCACCGAGAAGACTTAATGATGATTGCTCCAGTGATAGAAAAGATCTGTAAGGACTATGATTTTGTTAAGTTTGTTTATTGTGGTGCAGGAGGCAAGAAGGGAATCTATGGGGAAGAGATCTTCAACAGCATTCCTTCTAACCAGAGGGAGTATGTTACCGGTGTCCCCTTAGAATACTGGCCAATCAAATCTAAGACACTAGGTTTAGATATAGCTATAGCCCCACTGTTAGATGATGAGTTTAATTCTTGCAAGAGTTCAATTAAATATTATGAGTATGCGGCCAACGGAGTGCCTGGAGTTTACAGCGACACCGTTGTATATCACGACGCTATTAAACACGGAGAAACAGGCTATTTAGCAAAGACAAAGGGAGATTGGGAGAAGTACCTAATAGAGCTGATTATGGATGAGAAGAAGAGGCAAGAGATAGCAGTTAATGCTTATAAACACGTCTTTGAGAACTATAATTTAGATGACCACTATGAGAAGTGGGTGAAAGCCTATCAAAAATGTCTGAACCAGTAGCAGTTCCCATAATACCAAGCAATGAACCGGTACCAAAAAGAGTTAGGGTTGATAGCCCATCCTCATCAGTGGTTGAGAGTCATAGCCTAGAATCTTATAGCAGTACCTACAATAAGCCCTATCCTATGGACTACTTTGGTTTAAGCGACACAGATGGTTCATCTAGTAATGTTGAATCTATCACCAAGCATTTAAGCGAGATGACTGATGGATCTATAGAGATGGTTAAGGGTGTTCTTGATGAAATAGGCAGTAAGTTAAATCTACAAGAAAATGACTCTGGAATCTTTAAGCTAAACAAGATCCTAGCGTTCTTAGGTATCAAGAGTATTCAAAACAAAGAATCAGAGATGAGTGAACAGGCCCTAAGGGATATCCAAAAGGATGTTGAGATTGCAAAGGAAGAACTAAGCATCGCTGAGAAAGCCGCCAAGATTGAACTTGAGGCAGAGAAGAGAAAGATCAAAGCAGAAAGCAATAGGAATGAACAATTAAAGAAACAAATAGCTAAAGGTCAAGACAAATTGAAAAGAATGAGGGCTAAAGTACTTGCAGATATTAAGGGAATAGTATAATATTATTCTGACGGAGCGGTCCTAGGACTGCTTATGGCATATTCACCAGCTTCCAGCACATTTCCCACAGCTAAAACTACATTCGTTGATCCTACAGCTACAAGTAGTCAAAATACGTTTGACCACGCAGGACTTGAATCAGCACAGAACGATGGTATTGAAAAACTTGAAACAGCGGTGGGTATTACCGCAAGTGCTGACACAGCATCTTTAAACTATAAACTTACCAACGCCTCACAAAGCAATCCAGGACACAAGCATACCGTAGCTGACGGAGCTACCGATGTTACCTCTAGTGCCGCGGAACTCAACCAATTAGACGGAGTAACTGTTGGAGGAACTTCAAGCGGAGACATTGTTGATTTAGATACAGCACAAACCCTAGCCACTAAAACCCTAACAAGTCCTGTATTAAACGGGACTCTTTCTGGTACGGCCTTCTTAGATCAAGATGCAATGGATGATGACAGCGCTATTGCAGTAGCTAGCCAACAATCAATTAAGGCTTATGTTGACGCCAGTGCTGGTGGATCTACAACTGGTTGGACTTCAGATAGTGATACCTGGGTATATGCTTCGGCACAGACTTTTACAATTGCAGGTAAAGACGTAACCACAACTTTTACTAAAGGGACACGGCTCATTTGGACACAAACAACTGTTAAATATGGAGTGGTGGTAGCAAGCTCATTCTCAACTGACACAACGGTTACAATAATGACCAACACCGATTACACGATTGCAAATGCTGCTATTACAGTAAATTCATACTCATATCAACAGAATCCACAAGGTTATCCAACTTGGTTTGATATTGCCGCTCCAACATGGACTGGACTAGACGATGGGGCTGGTGGACAGCCAAGTGTGTCAGTGTGTAGAGGAATGGTTAATGGGAATACTTTTGATGCTCATATTCATCTCGCCCCGACTAAAGCTGGCACAAGTAATACTTTCTATCTAGAAACAAGTGATACTGTTTTTCCAGTATGGGTTAATAGGGCTGATAGATCTGGTCTGGGCTTTGTTTATTCTCAAACATCTGGAGATAGTAATAATTTAATGACTGCATTTTCAATCGGAACAAAGATATATACCGGATATGCAATCCAGTCCAGTATTACTGACAATACAGCATGGACTCATATGACTTATAACTTGAAGTGGGAAATCTAAATGACAACATGGACCGACTCTACAAGCGTATCTACTAGCTGGACAGAACAAGATTTTGAGGACAGATCAATAATTGCCTTCAATCAAGAAGGGATTACTTTTAACTTTAACATCACTTTTAATGGAATTACCAGTTATCAAGATGCAAGCTCAGTAACAACAGATTGGACTGACGCATAGGAGAATTATGACATTAGACGAACTACTAACAGATTTAAATAACAGAATCGGCTCTACACCAGAGGTGAGTAATGCCAATATGACCACCTGGATTAATGAAGGCTTGAGAGCTTTTTGTAGAGAGCATGACTTTACTTGGTTGGAGAAGAAGGCGACCGCATCTTCAGTAGCTAGTCAGGCTGAATATGACTTACCAGATGATTATAGGAGAGCTGTTGAATTAAGGGTGGACGGAACAACATCATCACCAAATGTTTATTCATGGGTTCCTCACGAGCAGCGTGTCTTATATGACACAAGCCAAAGGATATTCTCAGAGTTTGGGGGGTCTTTTGCACTTAACCCAATTCCCTCAGCGGTTGGGACAAACAACATTGAGCTTTGGTATCTTCGTAGGCCAACCAATATGACTGTTGGGACACAGAGCCCCTCAGATGCAGCAATAGCATCAATGCCAGCAGAATATCACGAGGCTTTAGTTATCTATGCGTTTGCCATCTACAACTCTTATGACGAAGAGCATGATGAGAAGCGTGAATTAATGGGCAATCCTAGAAATCCCGTACCTGGAACTTATTACTATTATGTAAACTTAGCAATTAAAGATGATACACGCCAAAAAAGAGGTGGAAGACGTAAGTTTATGAGCTTCCAGGAGTTTGTTGGACACTCACACCCAAACCAAACACCGAGATCTAATACAGTACTAGGAAATTGATATGGCTAGAAACTTTGTCTACTATCGTAAAAGGACTTACTCAGGGGGTCAAAATGATGCTGCTGATTTAGATCAGTTGCGTGATGATGAGTCTAGAGTGGTCCAGAATGCTTATATTGGAAAAGAAGGTATCGTACAAAAGAGAAGTGGAACCACCATCTTAGGAGATGACACCGGTGATACTAAAATCACGGGATTAGATTCGTGGAAGGAGTCTGATGGGACTAAGTGGCTATTTTCAACAACTGGTACGGATCTTAGATACCTGAACTCTACTACTTGGGATACCCTAGATAATGGATTCACAACAGGATTAGATACAGAATTCGTCGTTGCTGATAATAAACTCTACATCCTTAATGGAACTGACAACATGCACAGCTATGATGGTGCATCTGTAGCTCTTAATTCAGGTCTTGTTGATATGGGGAATGCTGCTGTTCCAAAAGCTAAGTATGGAGTCTGGTGGAAGAACTACATGTTTATTTGTGGAGCTAGCGTTTTTGATGGTACTAGCTATCCCACAAGAGTATGGTTTTCTAATATTGGTGATGCAGACACTTGGACAACCGCAACTGATTACTTTGATGTAGGATTAGACGATGGCCAAGCAATTACTGGCATAGGCATTCTAGATAAGTTTTTAGTTATCTTTAAAGAGAACTCAATTTACATCCTTACAGGAGATGGTCCCAGTGCTTGGAAGCTATCTGCCACCGTAAACAACTTGGTTACTATAGCCAACGGTGTTGGTTGTGCTTCTCACCGATCAATCGTTCAGGTAAGCAATGATCTTTGGTTCATGGATCAGAATGGAAACATTAGATCTATAAGAAAGAATGAAGAGGGCGGAAATCCTCTATATGGAATCATCAGTGCTAATATTCAGGGAACTATTGATGGACTTAACAAGGGGTCTTTATCTAAGGTTGCAGGCAAGCTATTTAACAACAGGGTTTACTATGCAGCGCCCAATGGGTCATCTAGCTTTAACAACATATTAATGGTTGCTGATCTTAGGATTAGGATAGATAAACCACTTAACCCTCATCCCTGGGTAACTTATACCGGTTGGAGTCCAGGAGTTTTGGCGGTCTATTTGCCTAGCAATCAACCACAGCTCTACTATGGTGAGGGTGATGCTGATTCATTGATATATCAAGCTGAAACCGGCACAAATGATAACAGCGCGGCCATAGACTTTGACATTAAAGACAGAATGATAGACCTAAGAGATCCGGACATGAGAAAGACGGCCAGGTTTATTATCGTTACGGCAGAATCAGGGGGAGACTACAACGTCGCAGTATCTTCAAGTCTTGATGGAACCACGTTCAGCGAACATGGAAATATTAATCTTTACTCTGGAGACGTATGGAACTCTGGAACATGGGATACATCAACCTGGGGTTATGGAGTTGAAATTAAAAAGAAGTTTGCCTTACAAAGAGCAAGCGAACAGATTATGATACGTTTTAGAAATAACGCAGCAGATCAGGCAGTAACAATGAAGCCATACACTTTGGCATTCAAACCAAAGAAAATTAAATAAAGGAGATTTATGGGAGTAATAACTAAACCAAACACTTATGTAGCAGGTAGTACAATCCTAGCATCAGAAGTAAACGCTAACGAAGATACTCTATACACGTTAGTTAATGGCAATATAGAGAACGCTAATATTAAAGCAGCAGCAGCCATTGCTTATTCAAAGTTGAACCTAACCGGGGCTATTCTGGCCGCAGACTTAGCAACTGACGCAGTTGAGACAGCTAAGATTAAAGACGCCAACGTAACAACGGCAAAGATTGCAGATGATGCAGTAGATGGGGACAAACTAGCAGATGACACAGTAGATGATTCAAAACTTAATCTGACTCAAGATCAGACACGCAAGGGAAACAACGCGGCTATTACAGCTACGGCTTCTTTAGGGACTACAATCATAACTCATGCTTCCCTACCAGCAGGCAAATACATTTTCTATGGTAACTGTGCCTGTTATGTAGATACAGGAGCGGACGTTACTGGTGCTATCATTTGGGAATTAAATGATGGGTCAAGTCAAATTCATGCAGACATGCCTGGATTTAAATTTGACAGCGCAAGTGGTGCGCAAACTGAATGGTCTGGAGCTGGATTTATAACTGTTAACACACTTAGTGGTACTACCACTGTAAACTTAGCGGCTTACAAAAAGGGTGGAATCACTAATGGTAATTATTCAGGAGCCACAATGTTTGGCTACATCAGAATAGCTTAAAGGAGAATATATGGCATCAGTTGACGAACAAATTAGAGCACTAGATAGTCAGGCCGCTGATGAGATCAATAAATATATTGATGAACTCAAGGGCGAGGCTCAAGGTGACTTTGATTTTATTACTAAGTTTTTAAAGAGGCAATTTGAGACTGCTTTAGGAACTGACAATCAAGCCAGAGCTGAGTTCTTTTCTAAGGTTGCCAACCAGTTGGAAAAACGCATTGGGAGAATTCCCTTTGACTTTGATCTTAAAACTGGCAGAGAGAAGGTAGATATTGCCAACTTCTTGAGAAGACAAGACATAGAAGACACCGACCTACGGGCCAGAGAAGCGGAGTTTGAGCAACAACAAGAATTTGCAACCGGCATAGAGACTGAACAACGCAAAGAAGAGTTTGGGGCTAGAGGACTTTTAGACTCAGGGCTTCAGGTTAAGCGCAGACAACAGCAAGAAGAGGCAAGGAAACTAAGCACTGATCCTATTCGTAGGGCGTTTGATCTTGAGAGAACTCGTAGAACAGAGCAATCAAAAGAAGCTCAACTACAAAGCGGGCGCAGACTAGAAGATATCCAAACAGGAGCTAGAAGAGGTGCAGAAGATGTACAGTTTGGATTTGATAAGGGTAGCGAGGCAGCTCAGTTAGACTTTGAAAAGAGACTGTCTGCTATTGAAAGAACTGGAGCTTCTGAGAGAAGAAACGTACTATCTCTACTAACACAAGAAGAATTATTAAAGAAACAACTAGGACAATTCGGATAATGACAGACCTACCAAGTTTTACCAGAGATCTAGAACAATTCAGGCAAGAGTCCGATATATCTGGAGTGGGACAGCGACCAATTAATGCCGCTACCCCAATTTTAGATCCTTCCGTAAAAGAAACTCCAGAGATTGAACAACAGGAAATTAGCGCACCATCATTTGCTGATGATATAGCTAGTTTTAACAAGGAAACTATTGATGTAGGGAGCCAGGCAAAAGAAGTTGCTTCTAGAGTTAATACGCTGAATGTTGAATTAATTAACAAACAGGAAGAAGCTGCTAAAAAAGAACAAGAAAAGGAGCCTTACGATCCTACTGGCAAGACTCCAGAACAGATTATGGCTGAAACAGGTCAGCAGTCTTTACTAGATGACTTAGGAAAAAAGGGCATTGATGTTAATCAGTTAGCTCAATCTAGACAAATGGAGCGCAAGGGGATTGACGCGGTACAGCTAGAGAGAGTTAACCAATTAGTTAGTCAGGGACTTTCAGAAAAAGAGGCTTTTTACAACGTAGCCATAGAAGGCAACGTAGAAGAGGATATCCCTGGATTAAAACTCTTTGAGGGCGACTTTGATATTAGCCAACAGTTTAACAACTTTAACCCATCGCTCTACAAAGGCATTACTGCCGACAGTAGACACAAGGGCTTAGATGTTGCTGTTCCTAAAAACACTGAACTAAAGGCCCCTGTATCAGGAGAAGTTAGATTGGGATTTGACCAGAATGGCTACGGTAGAAACGTTGTTATAATAGATGAGTTGGGAAACAGCCATAGAATTTCACACATGGACTCGTTTAGCCCACAAGCTGTCACAGCAGCTAATGAAGGCAAAAAGATAGGAGCAGGACAATCAATAGGATTAAGTGGAGGCAAAGGAAGATTTGCAGGAAACTCCACTGGCTATCACACTGATATATCGGTTAGAAACAGCAGGGGTCAATTTGTGAACCCATTATCATTATCAGTTTATAGTCAATTATTTTAAGGAGAATATATGGTATTAGATACACCACCGCAGGCACAAGCAGGAGATGAATTAGCAAGACAACTACAGTCAAGTTTACAAGCTCAGCTTTCTTTGGCAGAGGACTTTCAAAGCAGAGCACAAGAGAGGTTTCCAGAACTTCAAAAAAGAACTAATGAAGTTCAAGCATTTGCAAGAGGAACGGATCCAGGACAAGGAGCTTCTAGTGTAGAAGCACTACGCAACTTAGGAGAAAGAGTATCTGGGGAAGCCCCCAGTGCCTTATTAACAGCTTCTTCTGGATTGGGTAGAGCACTACAAACCGGATTGGATGAAACAGTAGCTGCTGAAAGAAGAGGGTTTCAAGAAACTCAAAGCGACAACGTAATAAACATAATAAGCAAAATGATTTCCCTCAAAGAGAGACAGGATGAAGCGGTAAGACAATCTGTTAAGGATGGATTCAAGGTTACTGCAGATGGAACTATAGAGCCATTGAGCGAGCAAGAGTTTGCTCAAAGAGAGTTAGTTGGGGAAGATGCAGTTGCAGAAGTTATTAAGCAAGGTGGAAGTGACTTGGTAAGAAAAGGCGGTACTAAAGACGAGAGGTATGCGATTGCAGAATCAATTCTCCGGTCTGGAGGTATTCAACAATACAAACAACAAATTCCATTGATTGAACTCATAACAAATTCAGAAGAAAAAGATATTAAAACTCAAACAGACTTACTTCAACTGATTGATCAGGGAGTTGCTTTGTTTTCAGGTACAGATGTGAAAACAGGAACTGGTCCATTTGCGGCATTAATCCCAGGCTTTTTAGCTGGTGAGAAAACAAGATCTCTAAGGAGAGTAGTTGAAAACGTTAAGGCTCAATATGCAAAAATTATATCTGGAGCAACGGTTTCAGATAGAGAAATGAGCAGACTAGAGAAGTTCTTGCCAACATCTGGAAAGACAGAGACTGAAAACCTAGAGGATTTAAAACAACTATCTAAAGATCTTATGATTAACCAATTAATTTTTGAAAAGGGTAAACGAGAAGGATTGACTGCTAACCAGGCGTACAGCGAGTACGGTCAAGAGATTTTTGATCAATTTGAAGGAACTGGGGCGGGATCATCAAATCAAGATAATGACAAAATATTAGAAGAAATGGGGTTCTAAATATGCCAACAGATAAAAGATTATTATTACAACAAGCTAAAGAGAGAAACCCCAACCTTACAAGAGAAGAGGCTTCCTTTATTTTAAAACAAGCAGACTTTAAATCAGAGCCAACTGGATTTCAGAAGGTAGCTAAGAAAGTTTCTAAGGCTGCACCAACGGCAGGAGCTATTCTAGGAGGAATTGCTGGATCAATACTCGGAGCACCAAGTGGACCAGGAGCCATCGTAACCGGTGCTGCTGGATCAGCTGTTGGAACTGCTGCTGGATTAGGAGTTGGTGAAACTCTAGAAGATGCTTTTAAAATTCAAGATGAAACAGCAAGTGAAAGAGCTGTTGAACTTGTAAAAGAACCAGCTATAGCCGGATTATTTGATTTACTTACAGCAGGTACTTTAAGGATAGCTGGTAAGACACTAGGACCAGTAGGACGCGCTTTAAAGGGAGCTGCTAAAGGAGCTGGTAGGGTGTTTGTTCCTAAAAATGCAAGCACTAAGGCTTTTAGTTCAATATTCAAAACAAGTAGTCGCGTTGCGTCTGAGCTGAAACCAGATGAGGTGGCTAGTGAAATGGTCAAACATGGATTCACTGGAGATCTAGATGATCTTGCAAAGATTGCAGACGACGTAAGTGGAGCTGAAGGACAAATTAGCAGAATAACTAGAAATGCAGTTGGTAAGATAGGGAAGAACATTGATATTGGAGATGCATTGACTGCCACGGGTAAAGCTGCTGACGACGCTGTTAATCTAGACGCCAAAACACTGAAAAACGTTCAGGTTGGTATAAACAACATCTTGAGCAAAAACATTGGTGGCACAAAAAGCGTTACTGGGATTAATCCACTAGACGCTTTAGATTCCCAAAGAACTTTGGAGAGGATAGGATATGGTCTTCTAAACAAGGCTTCTAGAAGTGCTGACGGACTCTCTGCTGAAGTGTTAGAGCAACAAGCTAAAATCTATCTAAGCACTGCTGATGAGGTAGCAAATGCCATTGATAAGGCAACCAAAGGGGCCATAGTTGATAGTTTTAAAACATCTCAAATAATAGATTCTCTAAACGCTATCTCTCCAAGATTAGCAAATCAATTCAAGGCTGCTAAAACTATCCCGGAGATCAGATCAATAGCAAAGCCATTTGTGAGAATGTCTAAACTAATTGAAGCTACTAAGGCTTACTCTAGCTCAGCTTTCATAGAAGGATTAAAAGGAAGAGGAATTGGAGACGTAGCGGTTGGTGCAATTACTAGACCAGAAGCAGCTACATCGTTTGCGGTAGCCGGAAAAGAATTGGCTGAGAGCATTCCTGGAAGAGCTGCCAAAGGTGCAGTTGAATTAACTGGTAGAGCTGCAGAAGCAGTTTTGTCACCGAGCACAGCTAGGATGTTAGTTCAATTGGGGTTAATACCAAGTAGAGAAGAATAGTTATCTACCACCAAACATGGCGCCAGATAAAAATATTAAAAATAAAACTAAAACTATAATACCGATCATAAAGGACATTATAACATGGCAACACAAACAGCGACCGAATTAACAATACAAAGACTGAAAAACGAGTCTTCAGACAAGTCAGTTTCACCTGTAATTCCCAGAGAAGGAATGATGGGGAGAGCGTCTGCTGGTACTTGGCATAATGTGTTAGTAGACACAGATGGTAAGTTACAAACTGCTGCCGTTTCCTCAAGTAAGGGATTACAATTTGATACTGATTCTGGAGTATCCACCACCTTCTATTTAGGCACAGCAGCTACAGGAACAGCTACATCAGCGGCAAGTTGGGCTATTCAAAAAATAACCACAGCCTCTGGTGTTCAGATGCTATGGGCTGATGGCAATTCAACAGAAGATAATATTTGGGATAACAGAGAGTCTTTATCATATTCATAAGGAGAATTTATGTCAGATTTTGAAATAGTACACATAGCAAACGCTGCAGACATTGGTCTAGCAGGGCCGACTGGCTATACCGGGTATACCGGTTTTACGGGTCCAGCGGGTTCAGCTTCATCAACTGGAGCAACAGGCTATACCGGTTACACTGGCTACACTGGTGATACTGGTGCGGCATCAACCGTCACTGGTCCCACAGGCTATACTGGCTATACCGGGGATACTGGTGCTGCCTCAACAGTAACGGGTCCTACTGGATATACAGGATACACGGGATATACGGGGGATACTGGCGCAGCTAGCACGGTTACTGGCCCCACCGGTTACACAGGTTATACCGGTGATACAGGAGCAGCTTCTACTGTAACTGGACCTACAGGTTATACGGGTTACACAGGGGATACTGGTGCTGCAAGTACTGTTACAGGACCAACGGGATACACTGGTTATACGGGATACACTGGAGCCGCAGGAGCGGTTGGAGCCACCGGTTACACTGGGTACACGGGTTATACCGGAGCAGCAGCAACTGGAAAGATTTGGTTATCCTCAGCAGGTGGATGGCCTTCAACCACCTCTGGAGCAGGTGGACCTACTAAGACAGAATATGGAACCAATGATGTTGATATGCAGTCTCTTGATTTTGATACTGCAACAGATGAATACGCTCAATGGACTTTAGCTATGCCTTCAGATTGGGATGCTGGAACTATAACTGCAGTCTTTTACTGGACAGCAGCTAGTGGCTCAGGAACAGTCAAGTTTTATATGCAAGGAAGGTCTTATGCAGACAGCGATGCAATAGACCAAGCATTTGGAACGGCTGTAGGTATAGAAGATACCTTAATAACAGCAGCAGACGTACACATATCAAGCGCAACAGCAGCAATTACCATCACAGGAGCAACAGCGTCAGAGCTAGTTCAAATAAGAGTTTATAGGGATGTATCAGAGGATACTCTCGGGGTAGATGCCAACTTATTTGGTGCAATGGTCACCTTTACAAGGACTTAAATATGCACATAAAAATTGAACCATCGGGATGTTGTGAACTAAAAGGTTTAGTGCAAATAAGAACCTGTTTTTATCTTGAACCAGGTGAAGTTGGATATGATGAGTTTGTTTACCAGTCACCTATTATCCCAGAGGGGGGTTACACTGGTGGGGTTGATGATGCTGGAAATCCAACTGATATTGAGGATTATAATGAGTGGCTTGCTGGCCTAGATACTGAGCAAAAAGTTAACCCATTTCATAACCACTTTATATATGTTCCACACACATCTAGTGATGAGGAGATCTTAGATAAAGCAGAGGCGTTTGCAAGGGAGGCCTATGTTTTACACTCAAACAATCAGTTGATGGACATGAAAAACAAAGATGTTGTTTTCCCAGATGTAATTGATAAAGAATCTTGTGATGCTAGAGTTGATGAATTAATAGCAACTAACCCCTCAAGAACAAAGGAGACATCATCATGGCTTTAATTGATGTAGGGCTGGCTGCGATTGATAGAGCTAGTATTTGGCAAAACCCAACCTATACACTAATAAATAAGGATAACTCTGCCGATGGCACTGGAACGCTAACCTCTGTTGAAATATGGGCTAATGTAACCACAACTGGGACTGTAGTCGCAACCTTTTTCGGTTCTAGCACAACTTATACTAGTAGGGCTGGCACAACTATTGGTGCGGTAACTGCTGGGTCAAAACAAACCTTTTCTGGATTGAGCATTCCAGTTGAAACAGGCGACCTAATAGGTATGTATGTAGGGTCTGCGGGCAAGATGGAGATGGGTACTGCGGGTACAACAGGTATGTATTACAAGTCTGGCAATAATATTACTGAAGCTGAGGTATCTGGCTACACTGACTATAGTTATGGTTTCAGTCTCTATGGCACAGGAGCAACTGCCGCAGCCGGTGGTAGAAACCCAGCAACAATATTTGGTAATTATGCAATGGTATAGCAATTATGAAAGACATATCGGTAGTTCTTATTGCCAAAAACGAGGAGAAGACTCTCCCCAGACTCCTAGAGTCATTAAAGGGCATTAACGATATTGTCTTAGTAGATACTGGATCCACAGACAACACGGTCAAGATTGCTAGAGATGCCGGTTGTAATGTTGAGGAGGTTGGAGACAGATTTAAGATAGGCCCCACTCAAGAACAAATAGATAGTTGGAAGAAAGACTACGGCATGGAGCCTAGCTTTAAGTTGGGAGAGAAATACTTTCATTATGCCAACGCCAGAAACTATGCGGCCTCATTAGCTAAGAACGATTGGGTCTTTAGTGCTGATTGTGACGAGGCGATAGATTGGGACTTAGATAAGGTTAGAGAAGCCATCCAAGATGAAGACCATTTAACTTACAGGTTTTGCTATACACACAACCCAGATGGGAGTTGTGCCTTAGAGTTTCAGCAGTGCAAGATGTACCGCAAGTCTAAACTTAAATGGACTAAGTGGATCCATGAGGTTTTAACTGAAATTGAGCCATGCAAACCTCCTAAGTATTGTGACTTTATTTATCACAACCACTGGCAGAACCCAGAGAGTAAGAGAGGACACTACCTACCAGGCTTAGAACTATCCGTGCTAGATCAACCAAATGATGACAGGAATGTTTATTATTTAGGCCGTGAGTATCTATGGAGCAAGAAGTACCAGGAGGCGATTGTATTCTTAGAGAAGGCTTCTGAGTTATCACAATGGATGCCAGAGAAAAGCCAAGCTCATGTTTTTATGGGAGAGGCTTATGAACACCTGGGAGATATCAATAAAGCTATAGATTGTTATTTAAAGGCCATATCTGTTTACGGGCTAAGACGAGAGCCGTACTGGAGCTTAGGACAAGCCTATGAAAAGCTAAAGAGGCCAAGCGAAGCTAAGGTATGGTATCAGGCGGCTTTAGGTGTTGAATATAATCCACAAGGCTATTTAACTGAAATGACATATTATGAGTGGAGAATACCAGATCAACTAGCCACTCTTTCAAGCGATAAAGAAGAATGCAAGAAGTGGTGGGTAGAATCGTTAAAACACAATCCAGACAAAAGAATTCTAAACAACGTTAAGTATTTCTATGACACACCACTAATCTCAATCATTGTACCGGTGGTGCGTAAAGAAGGATTTAAGAGACTGACTGAATCAATCAAAGAGAACACCGTCTATCCTAACTATGAGATTATTTGCAGAGATGAGGATGGCACAGCCATCAAGAAGTTCAACGATGGTGTTAGGGAGTCTAAGGGCGAGTTTATTGTTTTCTTAGCAGATGACACTGAGGTAATGTTGGGGTGGCTAACTCAAGCATTTGTACACTTTAAAGAGAATCTTCATGGTAAGGGGATAGTCGTATTAAACGATGAGGGATGGAAGGAAAGCATTGCCCATCACTTTCTAATTTCTAGAAACTGTTTAGACGATCTTGAGAACAACGAGATATTTTACAGAGGATACAACCACTGTGGCGTTGATGTAGAACTAGCAGCTCAAATGAAGAAGCGGGGTCTCTATACTTACTGCAAGGATGCCGGGCTGAAGCACTATCACTATTGTCTATCTACTAGGGGAGTTGAACCCAACAAAAGAGATGGGTGGTATAAAAAGGTAGACGCCTGGAGAGAAGACGATAAGAAGCTTCTAGATGAAAGACTGGAAAAGATATGACTAATAGTGACACACTTAAATACCGAGTAGAGCAGCTAGAAAAGAAATATGACTCTTTAGATAATAAGTTAGATAAGATCATGACCAACCATTTACCTCATATTGAACTAGAGTTAGTTAAATTTGGAACTAAACAAAAAGTGTATACTGCTCTTAACATAGGAGCTATTATAGTAGGTATATTGGCAACTAAATTCTTATGAGAACACGCAGCCTAACAGATATATTATCAAGTGTTATTTTAATAATCATGATTACTTGTCTTGGGATACTAATTTTTCTCTTAGCTTTTCCTTATAAAGTAATTGAGTTTAAATCAGTTACTCCATTGAAAGAAAGTTACAAAGCAGGGGAGGTGTTTGATTTAGAAATAAGTTATTGTAAATATTTGCCGTTAAGTGCAAGAATGACCAGGCAATTTATAGATGGTGTTATTTATACCTTACCGGAGATAATTTCAGGAAACGCCCCAAGTGGTTGTGGAACAAATATAGCTAAAGATATTAATATTCCATTAGAATTAACTCCAGGAACTTACTATTACAAACAAACAATGACCTACAAAGTAAATCCCATTAGGGAGGTGGTGGTGGAGTTTCAAACACCAACATTTGAGGTAATAAAATGAATTACCCAGTAAAGAAAGTCTATGTAACTCAGAAGTGGGGTGTTAATGCCTCAATATATGCCAGGTTTGGTTTTAAAGGACACAATGGAGTTGATTTCAGACTATTTAACGAGAACGGAGTTAAGGCATCTACTTGCTTATTGTTTGCTCCTCATGATGGAGTTGTAAAAGAAAGACGTTATGACGCTAACGGTTATGGCAATTACCTCAAGATAGAGTCGTCTAAAGAGGGCTCAGTACTAGGACACTTAAAAGAATTTAAAGTAAATATTAACAAACAGGTCAAAGAAGGAGATCTGATCGGAATTTGTAACAACACCGGATGGAGTAGTGGACCACATTTACACTGGGGCTACTATAGAAATCCAAGAAACAGATCTAATGGTTATGGAGGTACCATTGATCCTACTCCTTATATAAAACCTTCAACTACTATGACAAACAAACTACTAGAACACATGGAAGTTAAATCAGAGGATGAAGGCATCCAGGTATGGGATAAAGAGACAGCTTTCTTAGAAAGTGAGCGAAAAAAAAATAGGGGACTCTCAGAAGAAGTTGAAAGACTCAAAGCAGACAACTCAGAATACTACGCACAAGCCGAGCTTCGGAAAAAGGATCTTCAGAAGTTTCTTGAAGCACTTGCTAAAAAGCTGTTCTTACCTGCTAAAAGCGATAAAACGGACATTCTGGGCGCTATTGAGAGACTACTAAAGGTAGAGGATCAACTAACCGATGCTAACAAGACTATCTCTAAGAAAGACGCTGAATTTGAAAAGAAAGAGAAAGAGTGGCAAGCAGAGATTAATGACTTAAAAGGAACTATAGAGAAGATGAGTATCCGCTTAGAGAAGTTAGAGAGCGATATGGAGAACGGTAAGGTAGAACAAGCCCAAAACGAGTGGTTTAAAGAGCTTATAACCAAGATAAAAAGTATATTCAGTAAGGAGTAATATGAGATTAACACCAGCAAAGAAGAAGAAATTTCTTAAGAACCTCTTAAAGTTTACTGCACCAGGATTGGCTGCCGTGTTTGGACAACTAGCACTAGGTGCTGATTGGAAAACAGCAGGTATTACTGGGTTGTTGGTAACCTATGGAGTAGCCAGTGACTTCTTTAGTAAAGTGAAATGAAACGAAAAAGCAAA
>Ga0233431_1000600_pt1 | contig 75788 bp, 69 predicted proteins | sample SI_118_April2016_FD_179867 | JGI IMG/M metagenome (GOLD analysis project Ga0233431, IMG submission 179867) | Seawater microbial communities from Saanich Inlet, British Columbia, Canada - SI_118_April2016_200_MG | ecosystem: Environmental > Aquatic > Marine > Inlet | place: Canada: British... | reverse complement strand
GGGGGATAATTATTTATTGGGGTTAATTTGTACCTTTTATACCACTGATTGAAACTACGAGCATGTCTAATGTGAATAACGTCAAACTATCATCACCCAACTTAATCAGGCTCTTGTGAAGCAAGCTTATACACCTTCCTTTTACCGCTTTATTTTTTTAATGCCACTTTTGTATAATTTGAGATGTATCTCGTGTAGTTTGCTTTCTGCTGCGACTTTGCCTCGATTGAACATCTCCGTTTTCTTTGTATCATCAAACAGGCTAATCTCTTTTAAATCCGGCTGAATATTAACATCGGCATGCTGAGACTGTAATTTTGCTAGTTCGTAATACGAAATATTCAAAGCATGGTAGGCTATTGCTGGTCCATTATAGCCACCAAACGTTGATAATTTACTATAATCGTCAGTCGTTTTCGGAGAAGAACTTATGTTTACAGCAATAATTAATTTTGGTGCAAATTTTTTTGCGATACTAACTGGCACTGGTTCTATTGCTCCTCCATCAATAAAATGATGGCCATATAAATACACCGGAGTAAACACCATCGGTAGAGCTGAAGAAGCATGCACCGCCGGTATCACAGGCCCTGTTCTGAATATAAAGGGCTGGTTAGTTTCAAGGCTAGTTGCAACAGCTACAAATGGTATTTGTAAGTCTTCTATGTTTTTCTTTTTCAGGTTCTTATCAAGAAATGAACGAAGAGATTCGCCTCTAACAACTCCGTAAATTGCTGAAAATATATGAGTATCCAATAAATCCTTTCTTTGTACCTGTATTAATTTCTTTTTCAAAGATTTAATATCTGGATTATCTGCATATAGCGCGCCAACTATACTGCCTGCGCTTGTTCCTACGATGAGATCTATAGGGATATTGTTTTTTTCTAATACTTCAATAACTCCAAGATGAGCAAACCCCTTAGCACCACCTCCCCCAAGCACTAGGGCTACATTAACCTTTTCTATTTCCTTTGTAATCTGTGGAAGTTCCTTTGGAGCGTTTAAATATTCTATTCTATGCACACAACTGCTAGCAGTAAATAGCAACAAAAATATTAGCAATGCACGTATGTAATTCATGGGTATTTTGACTTAATCAATGTTGTGCTGTTTTTTTACCTTCCCGCCTCTCAAATCTTCTAGCAAACCATCTATTCCTTTTTCCTGTACTATATAAGAAAACTCAGAGCGTTGACTAAGTATAGTACTAATTCCTTCTACGACCATATCCACAGCTTTATAAGAATCGGGACTCACTTCTTTCACATGATATCTTAACGCTATTGCAGGTGCTCCCCCTTTTCTTAATATTGATACATCTACATCATAATCTTTTGATCCGGTTTTCATTACTTTGCTAATCTTGTAAGACTCGTCGCTATATTTCATCAAAATAGGAGAATAGTTATTACAAAGATACTGTGTATAAAGATCTATATAGGACTCCTGTTGAGAGTCAGATAATTTTCTATAACTACGCCCTAGAGTAAATCTTGACATCCACTTTACATCGAATTCGTCATTTATCATCTTTAAAATCTGCGAAGATTTAGTTTTTTCAGAAGAGTTTTTATTAGTAACTATTTTTATTATACGATCCGCTACTTTATCGACGAAATTCTCGACATCTTGCGTACTAGCTATGGATGTATTACTTAAAAAAATAAATATTATAAGAATTGGTATGAATTTTTTAAACATATATGATTTCTCTCTCTTACTCCTCTAAAGAATAATCTATAGCTTGGGAATCTTTACAATGAGGGTTTTTGTTAGCTAAATATTGTATATACGTACTCCTAATTTTGGTATACGGATCTATGGAAGAACCTGTGTATTCAATGACCATATCGTTATATCTACTTATCGTATCTATTCCTGTAACTATATCATATAACGGGACAACATATAATTCATCATAAAAACCTAATAATACCCAATGCATAGGGTCGGTGATGAAATCTACTAACTGCCCTATAGTACCTCTGGTAGTAGAGGGACCAAAAAATGGAGTAACACTATAGGACCCATATGCCATTCCATAGTGAGCTAATGTGCTACTGAAATTTTGCGGTTTATGGGGAATATCAAATTTGCTGGCTACATCAAATAACCCCCCTAATCCGAATATTGTATTGACCAAAAAACGCCCGATTGTATCGGATGCCCCATCGCGATCTTTTTGCAACAAATTATTTATTAATGTTAGTGGCAATCGCAAATGATCAAAAAAGTTATTAACTCTATTTTGAGTCCATTTAGGAGTGGCTTTGTTATAAAGTGCCACTGGTGGATAAATAATAGCTCTGTAAAGAATGAAGTTAAATGTGGTAAAAGTTCTGTTTAGTTTTTCATTGGGATCATAAACTTCATAACATTTCCCTTTAACTACATTAGCATATGAATATGTTGTTACAATATTCGTTGTAATAAAAAAACTTATTAATATGAAAAAAACCAACTTTAATTTTTGCATATGATAACAAAAGCTAACCTGTCATTTTTTATAGAGTATTCGTTTATAGCTTCTAGCTGTAGTTCCGCATTTTTAAATTCTTTTTCTACATAATCTTTATTATAGCAAAAATTTTCGAAGCTATAGTTAAAATCAACCTCTTTTTCGTTATCAAATGATTTCTCAATTGAGATTGCCATAACCCCACCTGGAACTAATACTGCTTTGATCTTTTTTAATATATCAGATAAATTTTTATGAAAATGAAGAGATAATCCCGCTATCACTATGTCATATTTATTCGCAGTTTTAGTTAAATATTGCATATAATCTGCTTTAACTAATTTGCTGAAAACATACAGACCTTTTTTGTTAAGTTTCTTGGCTTCCTCCAACATGCTTTCTGAGAAATCAACGCCAACCAAGTTGTCTACAGTAATTCTACTCACTAAATTGCCACTACACTGTCCTGTTCCACACCCTATATCCAAAACATTATATGATTTACTCTCATCTTTAAGGTTATAAACCAGGAGATCTACTAAATATTCAGGTATTCTGTAACCATTTTTAGGGCAAAATTCTTCATCATACTGACTTACTAAATTATTATAATATTCTTCTATAATTGAGCCAGGAATAGAGTTAGGAGTTTCTTTGTTACCTATCAGGCTTAGTAAATAAGTTGCTTCTACAAATTCAGGATTAACGTCAAGAGCTCTTAATAACTTCCTTTGTGCTTTTTCAATTTTATCCTTAGCATATAAGCACCTACTAAGCTGGTATAGAGCCCAGTAATGATTTGGTCTGAAATACAATATTAACCTGAATCTAAATATAGCATCATTTAACTTATGGCCTCTCATGTGAAAAAGACCAAGATGATAATTTGTTTCAATCAAATTAGATAATCTATGCTCATGCTTTTTAAGAAAACTTATAACATGACCTTTATAGGTTTTAAAGTTGCCTACTAGCTTTTTCAAGGTTATTGAAGGGAGTTTTGTATTTTGCAGATCCATGAGAATTATTCGTTTATTTATATAGCAATTATAATAGTTTTATGATATCTAATAATCAATTAATTTTGATCTATACTATTTTTTTTAATTAAGAATATGGTTGATGTAGTGTCTTTGTTATCTAGTTCTATAAAAAAAATCAATCCATCTCCTACTGTAGCTATGCTATCTAAAGCAAAGGAGCTAAAAGCTCAAGGTATAGACGTGCTAAGCTTATCAATTGGAGAGTCGGATTTCGATACTCCTGATAATATAAAAAAAGCTGCACACGAAGCTATTAAAGCTGGCAAAACAAAATATACTCCTGTTGATGGAATCTCTGAGCTAAAGAACGCAATTTTAAATAAATACCAAAATAGATTAAATCTAAATCTAAATAATATTATTGTTTCATCCGGTGCAAAACAAGTAATCTACAACTGCTTCATAGCAACCATTGAGGAAGATGACGAAGTAATCATACCAGCTCCTTATTGGGTTTCCTATCCAGATATGGTAAAAATAGCTAGGGGAAAGCCAGTAGTAGTTGAATGCAAAGAAAAGAGTAATTTCAAACTAACTCCAGATCTACTTGAATCTGCAATTACAAAACGATCAAAATGGTTAATACTCAATTCTCCTAATAATCCCACCGGGATGAAATATAGCAAGAATGAGCTAAAAGCATTAGCGGAGGCCATAAAGAAGTATCCTAATTTACATGTACTATCAGATGATATATATGAATCTATGGTTTTTGATAATGAAGTATATTCATTAATTGATGTTGCACCCGAACTTGCAGATAGGATATTTATTATAAACGGTGTCTCCAAGACTTATGCGATGACAGGCTGGAGAATAGGTTATGGCATTGGTTCAGAAGAAGTGATAAAAGCTATGAAAACGGTTCAGTCTCAAAGCACTTCGAACCCTTGTTCAATTAGTCAGTATGCATCAGTTGAGGCATTAAATGGTGATCAAAGTTTCGTTAGTACGTGTGTACGTAGTTTTCAAAAAAGACGGGATTTAGCTTGTGGATTATTAAATGAAATTGATGGAATAACTTGCATAGAACCGCAAGGAGCTTTTTATCTGTTTTCTAGTTGCGAAGACTTGCTAGGTAAAAAAACATCTAATGGTACTGTTATCAAAGATAGCTATGATTTTTGTGAATTTTTAATAGAGCAAGCAAGAGTTATAGTTATCCCGGGGAATGCTTTCGGCATGAATGGATATTTTCGTTTCTCCTATGCAGTATCTGAGGAACAGATTAAAGAAGCAATAAAAAGAATCAAAACCGCTTGTAGTAGTTTACAGAAAAACTGATTAACTCTATCAACTCATTCTCGGACCACCACCTCGGCCTCTCTCATTATCATCTTTAGCAAATCTTTGTTCAAAAGAGCCAGGAGTTCTCTTTGGATGAGAGTAGTCGGCGCTCTGCCCTGGTGTAACTTTTTTGGATAATGCTTCTTCTTTTAACGCCTTTAGTCCTTTCGTGGCTGCATCAATATCTTCTTTTGTAACTTTTGTATGTCTTAGGCGGCCTAAATATGAGCTGTCAAACGCCGTTTTTTGCTGCTCCATCTCTCCTAACTTCTCTGTGGCTTCTGCTATTGCTTGTTTTCGTTGTTCTTTAGCCGCACCTCTTTCTTCAATTGCTGTCTCAGTTTCTTCTCGAAGTTTCCTGGTTTCCTCTTTTCTCTTTATAACCCTTTCTTTTTCTACAGCTGCTACCTTTCTGTCCCTAACCCCTCTAGCTAGAGCCTGTATCTTAGTTGCTGCGTCTCTTTTTTCTGCTTGCTGTCTTTCTTTTTCTTTTTTTGCCTTTTTTTCTGCTTCTATTTTTTCTTTTTTTGCCGCTTCTGTTTTTTCTTTTTTTGCCGCTTCTGTTTTTTCTATTTGTCGTTTTTCTTCTTCTTCCGCTTTTCTTAATGCTGCTTTTTCGGCTTGTTGTTTTTCTTTTTTTGTTGTTGGTTTTTTATGTGGTTCCGCTTCTGCTAGTCTTGCTTTTTTTTCTTCACGTTCTTTTGCTATTAATGCTCTCGCTGCTTTTAATGAAGGACCTTCTGATTTTGCTATTTTTTCTGCTTTTCTTTTTTCTAATTCTTTTTTTGCTGCCGCTATCTTAGGGTCTTTATGCTTTCTAAATGCTTTTTGAATCTTAGCAGCTGCTTCACTTTGTTCTGTTTTTTTTGCAGCCGCTGCCTTTCTGGCTTTAAACCCTCTAGCTAGCGCTTGTATAGTGGTTGCTGCTGAATCTCTTTTTGCCGCTGCTTCTATTGTAGCTTGTTTTTCTCCTGCTTGTCTTTTTGCTTCATCTCTTTCTGCTTCTAAAGCAGCTAATTTTGATTGAGCATTATCAACGGCTTCTTTTCTTTCCGCTTCTAAAGCAGCTAATTTTGATTGAGCATTACCAACATCTTCTTGTGTAACTTTTTTTTGTCCAGACCAATTAAACATCCCTGAATTATCATATTTCTGTTTTTGCTCTTCCACTGTTTTCAATTTTTCGGCAGCTTCTGCTATTGATTGGTCACTTTGTTGTTTTTGCGCTTTCACTGCTTCCAATTCTGCACTAGCTTCCGCTATTGCTTTGTCTCTTTGTGCTGGTTCCTTTCTTTCTGCTTCTCTTTTTTTTGCTTCTTGTGCTCTTACTTTTCTTTTCTCTTCCTTTTCTTGTCTTTTGTTTTCTAGCTCCTGAGTTGCTGCTTTATCTTTTACTTCTGCTCTTTTTGTTTCTAATTCTTCTTTTGCCGCTACTATCTCAGGGGCATTTGTACGATTTCTAAATGCTTTTTGAAACTTACTTGCTACATATTTCTCTCTCCCTTCTTGTGCTCTTTCTTCTTGTTCTGTTACTCTTCTTTTGTAACCTTTTATTTGCTGTGGAGTTCTTTTTTGCGCTCCTTTAGCTGCACCTTCTTTCTTTCCGCTTCTTTTTTCTTGTGCAGTTCTTTTTTGTACTCCTTTAGCTATGCTACTTAATGTACCTTCTTTCTTTCCGCTTCTTTCTGCTGCACGTAATTTGCCTAATGCACTAAACTGTGCTGGGGACATCTTTTCAACCTTAGCAGTCACTTCTTGTAATTGTTCGATAAGAGGCTTGCTTGGCCCAAGTAAACCACCTTCTCTACCCAAAAATCCGGAAATATATTTCCAGCAACTAAGGAAAGCTTTTATAATGGGTTTACGTTCTTTTCCCTTTAGTAAAGATTTTTTCTCGTCAACTGATAATGGTTGTTCACTTTGTAATTCTTTTAGACTTTCCTCAAGTTGTGCAACGGGGTTTTTAAGCAACCCATCAACATGAGCGGCAAATTTTGCCCTTAATTCTTCATCTTTTGAGCTAATTGAGCTTATCTTACGAGATAGGTCAAATTCCTTAATTAATAAATTTCTTACCTTTGTCTTAAATTCTCCCGCATCAAACGTACTTATATCATCAGGAATTAACTCAGCAAAATCTTCTAAATCTATTGGCATAACACTTTCCTTAATTAGTTATATTTATGATTATACAACAAAAAGGTTGATATTTGGTTAACATTTCGCAGCCACATATGTATCTAGACTTCTTCAGGTGTTGATAAAGTTGAGACTTAAGCATAGATACATAAGCCCTTATAGGCCTGAAAGTAGAGTAACTCAAAATCTATTGATGTAAACGCTGTAATCTTATATTGTAACGTAATGAAAACATTTCCTAGTCAATATAACTATAGTGAAATAGCACAGAAGTGGCAGACATACTGGCAAGAGCACTGTACATACAAGTGGGATTCTACAAAACTAAGGAAGGATAATTTTGTTATTGATACCCCCCCACCTACTGTATCTGGCTTACTCCACATGGGGCACATTTTTAGTTACACTCAAACAGATTTCATTGCTAGATATCAGCGCATGAAAGGCAAGAATGTGTTTTACCCCATGGGCTTTGATGATAATGGATTACCGACAGAGAGATTGGTAGAAAAAGTAAGAAAAATCAAAGCCAGAGATTTACCACGAGAAGAATTTCGAAAGGTATGCATGGAGGTAGTGGAAGAATCGGAAAAAGAGTTTGAAGCATTATTTAACAGCATATCAGTAAGCGTTGATTGGTCACAAAAATTTCAGACAGTCAGTAAACACTCCGCAACCATCTCTCAAATGTCTTTTCTAGATTTACACGAAAAAGGCCATGTCTATCGTTCACTAGAGCCAACTATTTGGGATCCGGTAGATAGAACTGCTCTTGCTCAAACAGATCTAGAGGATAGAGAGCTTTCTAGTGTAATGAATGAAATAAAATTTTTAACAGAAGATGATAAAGAGATTAGAATTGCTACTACTCGTCCGGAGTTATTACCAGCTTGCGTTGCAATTTTGTTTAATCCTGGAGATAAAAGACATCAGAATTTAAAGAATAAATTCGCTATTTCCCCACTTTTTGGAGTAAAAGTTCCCATTATTGAAGATACAGCTGTAGAAATTGATAAAGGCACCGGTTTAGTTATGTGCTGCACCTTTGGTGATGCTACAGATATAGATTGGTGGCGTAAACACAAATTGCCAACCAGGGTTATTATAGATCATGGAGGAAGAGTAAAATTAAAAGATAAACTAAATGATCCGCTCTTTCCTTTTAAATCACCTGCAATAGAAGAGTTCTTTGAAAAACTAGATAATAAAAAGATAAAGGAAGCCAGAGAAATTATCATAGAGATTTTACAAAAAAAAGGACTTTTATTATCTCAAACCAACGTGCAACATTCAGTAAAGTGCGCAGAACGATCTAAGGCTCCTGTGGAAATGCTTGTTAGTCCTCAGTGGTTCATTAAAGTTCTAGATAAAAAGAATGAATTAGTGCAAAAGGCAAACGAATGTACGTGGCATCCAGAATTTATGAAGCATCGTATAGAGAATTGGATCAATGGATTAAAGTGGGATTGGTGCATAAGCAGACAGCGTTACTTTGGTGTGCCTTTTCCTGTATGGTATTCTAAAAAACAGGGCGAAGAAGGTAAGGTAATTGTAGCAACAATGGAACAATTGCCAGTTGATCCGACAATAGATTTACCCCATGGATACACAAAAGATGAAGTAATTGCAGATACAGATATTATGGATACTTGGGCGACAAGTGCTGTAACTCCTCAAATTAACAGCCACGCAATTAGCGATAAATTTGCTTTAGATATAGATCGGCATCATAAGCTTTTTCCTGCGGATATGCGCCCTCAAAGCCATGAAATCATCAGAACCTGGACATTTGGCACTATTACAAAAGCTATGATGCATGAAAACACCATCCCTTGGCAAAACATTATGATTAGTGGGTGGGTACTCGCTGCTGATAAAACTAAAATGTCAAAATCCAAAGGCAACATCGTTACTCCAATGGGATTAATTAAAGAAAAAGGAGCAGATGTTGTAAGATATTGGGCATCCTCTTCAAAGCTTGGAAATGATGTTACTTATTCTGAAGAGATGTTCAAAACTGGCAAGAAGCTTACAACAAAATTATGGAATGCTGCAAAATTTGTTTCTCTGCATTTACAGGAAATAAATTTAGACTCAATAGATATCAAATCAGCAGCTAAATATAGCATAGACAAGTGGCTCCTCTCCAGACTTCATCTCGCAGTAAAAAAAGCTACAGAAGAATTAGAAAAGTTTGAATATTGCAATGCTAGGGAGGCTATTGAAGATTTTTTCTGGAATGATTTCTGTGATAATTATTTGGAATTAGTGAAGGTTAGAATATACGATAAAGATGGTAAAAATCGGATTGGTCAGAAAAGCGCTACCACGACAGCTGCATTTGCCTTAGAAGTTTTACTAAAATTATTCGCGCCATTCTTACCTAATATAACCGAAGAATTATATGATTTAATATATGATAGAAATCAATCTATACACTCGATAGGTAATTGGCCTGATTACAATGTTATTCCTTATAACAAAGCAGATGAAGAGCGTGGCAAAAATATTGTCTGCATTATTGATCTTGTAAGAAGATTCAAAACAGAGCAGCAAATTTCGCTTAGGACACCCCTAGCTCAGTTGAATGTTATTTCAAAAAAAACTAAAGATTATTTTGGTGATGCAGCTCAAGATTTACAAAATGTAACTAACGCAGAAAAATTATTGTTTAATGAGAAAATAGATAATAAACTAACAAAATCTTTTATGATAAAAGATAAAGAATTTAAAATAGAAATATATAAATCACAATGAAAGTTATTACCTATATTTTAAAAGTACTAGTGACGGTCTGTATACTACTAGGCCTTAATGCTTGCATTGCACCAATGCTTATTGGCGGAACTGCAGCAATGGGCGGTAGGGTTACAATGCAGGAAAAAACAATCGGTGAATCCATTAGTGATACCACTATTTGGACTAAAATTAGATCTGGACTCATACATAATGATATCGATGGATTATTTGGATCAGTTAATATAGAAGTAAACGAGGGTAAGGTTTTACTTACTGGGTCTGTGGAAAATAAAGAGAGTATTATTAGTATCCTTAGAATTGTGTGGCAGCAAGATGGAGTTAAAGATGTTATCAATGAATTAAAAATAATACCAAAAGAAGAAAAATCTGGTGTATTTGACTATACAAAGGATTCATGGATAACTACACAGATAAAAACTAAGCTGCTTTTAAATTCTAATGTGAGATCGGTAAATTATGGAGTAGAGACTATAGATGGCACTGTATATTTATTTGGTATTGCAAGAACCCAAGAGGAGATAGAAGAGGTAAAAGATGTTGTTTCTTCTGTTAACGGAGTAAAGGAAGTCAAATCTTATGTTAGAGCTAAAAAAGATGCTTATGCTAGAATAGAAGATACTCGTGGTAGTTCATCTGTAAAATCTGAAAGTACTGGAGAAAAAAAACCACTGGAAGAAGATGAGATATTTGAGGAAGAATAATAATATTACGCTGTTATGAAAGTAGCAGTACAAATGGATCCTTTAGAGAAAATTAATCTAGAGGAAGACACTACAATCTGTTTAATCAAAGAAGCATTATCACAAGGGTTTGAATGTTGGTACTATACTGCTGACAAGTTATATCTTACTTGTGGTCAGGTACTAGCGCTTGCTAGCAAACTAAGCATAAAAAATGGTAAAATCCTTTTTAGGTCAGCAGAAAAAATAAATCTAGCCTCTACAGATGTAGTGCTAATGCGTCAAAATCCACCTATGGATATGGATTATTTAACTTCCACATATATTTTAGAAAAGATCCACCCCAAAACTTTTGTTATTAATAATCCTACGGAAGTTAGAAATTTGCCAGAAAAGCTATTTATTTGCAATTATCCTGATTTTATGCCCCCAACCCTAGTTGCAAAAGATTGGAAGATAGCTGAAGAATTTTTTACTGAACATAAGGATATTGTTATAAAGCCTCTATATGCGTTTGGAGGGCAAGATGTTTCGAGAATTACATTAGGTGAAATCAGCAGTGCTGAATTTAAACAATTTTTCAAAGATGTATCTGCTCGTCATGCATCTCCAGTAATGTTGCAAAAATTTTTACCTGAAGTGGAAATGGGCGATAAAAGAGTGTTGTTAGTGAATGGCGAAATTGCTGGGGTGATCAATAGAATACCTGCACAAGGCGATATAAGGGCTAATATGTGTATTGGTGGAAAACCAACAAAGACCATTTTAACTGCTAGAGACTTAGAAATGTGCCGAATTTTGGGAGTAGAGCTTAAAAAACGGGGTATAATTTTAGCCGGTTTAGATATAATAGGACGGTATGTTACCGAAATAAACATTACCTCTCCAACAGGAATTAAAGCTATCAATGAGCTCTATGATCTAGTAGGAAGAGATAGGGTTGAATATAAATTTTGGGAGTCTGTAACACGTATCGCAACAACTAAAGACATATTTGTCGAAATGCGCTATTGAAAAAAAAAATCTTTTAATTATTATGCTTGTATACACAAAGTTTGCGGGTGTAGCTCAGGGGTAGAGCGTTACCTTGCCAAGGTAAATGCCGTGGGTTCAAGTCCCATCACCCGCTCCAAGTTAAATACTAAAGGATTTTCCACAGCCACATCTAGCTTTCTCGTTAGGATTAGTAAAGACAAAACCAGATTTTATAGTCTCATCCACATAATCCATTGTAGTACCAAGCAGATACATAATTGCCTTAGGAGGAATTAATATTTTTACTCCTTTGTCTTCAATTATTTCTTCGTGCTTATCTTGTGTGTCAGCAAAATCTAGAGAATATGTAAGTCCAACACATCCTCCAGGCGTCACATCGATTCTCATGCCAATAGAAGGTTTGCCTCTATTCTGTAGTAACGACTTTATTCTTTTTGCAGCTGCATCAGTAATGTTAATTATTGCAGAAGGTTGTTTATCTAACTTTGGTTTTTCTTCCTTATTGCTCTCTGCTTTTTTACGTTTATTTTTATAATCTGCGATCGCAGATTTTATTGCGTTTTCAGCTAATACAGAGCAGTGTCTTTTCAATGGTGGCAGGGATAAATGCTTTACTATTTCAACATTCTTTATCTCTTCTGCTTCTTTTAATGTTTTACCTTTTACCCACTCAGTTACAAGAGAACTAGCTGCAATAGCAGAACCACAACCGAAAGTTTTAAACTTAGCATCTTCAATAATGCCAGCATCATTAATTTTTAACTGTAATTTCATTACATCGCCACAAGCAGGTGCCCCCACTAAACCAGTGCCTACATTTTTTTCGCACTTAGAAAAAGAGCCTACATTCCTTGGTTTTTCATAATGCTCTAAAACTTCTTTACTATATGCCATAATATCCTCCTAGTTAAATCAAGACATTGTCTCAAAATGATTAGTCCACTTAACGGATTTTAAATCAATTCCATCTTGAGCCATCTCCCATAATGGACTCATCTCACGTAATTTATGTACAGATTTCTTAATTATTTTAATCGCATAATCCACCTCTGCTTCAGTAGTAAATCTACCAAATCCAAATCTTATAGAGGTATGTGCCAATGCTTCATCTACCCCCATAGACCGAAGCACATAGGAAGGCTCTAGTGACGACGATGTGCACGCTGATCCAGATGATACAGCAAGCTGCTTCATTGCAAGAATCAATGATTCTCCCTCTATATAAGCAAAACTCAAATTAATATTACCTGGCCATCTCAAATCTTTATGCCCATTTAAATAAACCTCAGGTATGTTTCCTACGATCTCCTTATAAAATTTATCACTTAGTTTACTTAGTCTTTTATATTCACTGTCCATTTCTTGCTGAGATATCTCAGCTGCCTTGCCAAGCCCCACAACAAGAGGCGTAGGAAGAGTACCAGAACGTAACCCTCTTTCCTGGCCACCACCAATAATTAATGGTTCTAATCGTATTCTTGGCTTTCTTCTAACATACAAAGCACCTATTCCTTTGGGGCCATAAATTTTATGTCCAGAGATGCTCATAAGATCAATATTCATTTCATTTACATCAATAGGAATTTTACCAAACCCTTGAGCTGCATCAGTATAAAAAAACACCCCTTGTTTTCTACATATAGACCCTATTTCTTTTATCGGTTGTATTACTCCTATTTCGTTGTTAACAGCCATTGCTGACACCAACAGTGTAGTTTCTTTGATAGCTTGTTTTAACTTCTGTAGATCCACAATACCTTTTGTATCTACAGGTAGATAAGTTATCTCAAAGCCTTGTTGCTCTAAATATCTGCAGGTATCTAAAACGCACTTATGTTCATTAACTATAGTAATGATATGATTTTTTTCTCTTTTGTAAAAATTAGCTACCCCTTTTAAAGCAAGGTTACTTGCTTCAGTTGCACCAGATGTAAATATTATTTCCTTGGGATTAGCATTAATAACATCTGCGATTTGTTCGCGCGCAAGCTCCACTGCTGCTTCTGATTCCCATCCAAAAGAATGACTGCGGGAATGTGGATTGCCAAATTTGCTAGTTAAATATGGCATCATTGCATCTAACACTCTTTTATCTAAAGGAGTAGTAGATTGGTAATCCATATAAATCGGCAATTTAATTTTATCTTGTGTAATCATTTTTTATTCAAATATTATTTTAACTCAAATGCGTTGTAATTGGCAGTGTTCAAATCTTTTTGATGAAAATCATTTATCACATCTAATAAAGATATAGACTGCAAATAGCTAGCAATGCTTTTCTCTAGACCTTCCCATATTCCATGGGTTAAACACTTATTGCCCCTTACCATACAGCCTTTACCGCAAGAACATCTAGCCATTTTTAATGAATTACTTACAGCAGCGACAATGTCAAAAATCTTAATATCACTTAGCCCTCTACCTAAGATATATCCTCCACCAGGCCCCTTAACAGATATCACTATGTCGTTTTTTCTTAATCCAACAAAAATCTGTTCTAAATAACTTAAAGCAATAGTTTGACGTGTTGAGATTTGCTGCAATGATATAGGAGCACCTGTAGAATTCAAAGCTATATCAATGATTGCCATTACTGCATATCTGCTTTTTGTTGATAGTTTCATTTTCTCACTCCATTATTACCTTGAAATAAAAGACTTTTTATGCTATCTTTGTTAAAAATTGATCGCTGTTAGTATAATTAACCTAGCATTTTAGTCAAGTATTATGCGCATATAATGATAAAATTATAGAAAATCGTTATATAGGTTTTTTTCACAAAAGAATGATGGGAGTAATCTTATTATGCCAGAAGTAATTATTAGTGGATCTGAGGGGCGCATTGAAGGAAGGTATCATCATTCTAGTAATCAGAACAATCCTCCTGTTGCGCTAGTTTTGCATCCACATCCACTACACGGTGGAACAATGCACAATAAGGTGGTATATAACGTACACCACTGTTTTGTAAAAAATAACTTCTCAGTTTTACGTATGAACTTTAGGGGAGTAGGAAAATCACAAGGAAAATTCAACAACGGGATAGGAGAATTAACAGATGCAGCCACCGCTCTAGATTGGCTACAGCTACACAATCCTACAGCTACATCCATATGGGTAGCTGGATTTTCATTTGGTTCGTGGGTAGCTATGCAATTATTTATGCGCAGACCAGAGATAGAATCCTTTGTTACAATATCTCCGCCAGTAGATAGATATGATTTCTCATTTTTATCTTCTTGCCCTATCTCAGGACTAATAGTACAGGGTGACCAAGATAGTGTTGTCTCTGTAGATGATGTAACAAATTTTGCTAATAAAATACCAAAGCAAAAAAACATCAAAATAGATTATAAAATAATCGAGAATGCTGACCATTTTTACAGAATCAAAATGGACGAACTAAATGACAGTATTGATAAATATATAAAAGATAAATTAGAAAATTTTAAGCCTGTTAAAGCTAAAATCGATAAAAGGCGCCGCCAGACACAGCCCGTGTAGAGCCTGTAGTAGTTGATAAGGTTATAGGTAGATGATAATAGCTCCTTGTAGCCAAGAAACCAAATGCCTGCGCTTCCATAAAATCACCATCAGCTACATGCCCATCAAGCAGTACCGTATCCATAAGCAAGATATTTAATCCATACTCTTTTTTCAATATGCTAAGCAAAAATTTATTTTTCCTACCTCCTCCACAAACAAGCCATTTTGTTGGAGGTTGAGGTAAAAACTTACTAGCACTATAAATAGATTCTGCAATAAAGTAAGTCAAAGTAGCTGCTGCATCTTTTGCATTTAAATTGTGGAGTTTTTCCACTACATTTTTAAACGCATTCCTATCCATAGACTTTGGAGGTTTTTTTTCAAAGTATTTATTCTCCATAAAATGCTTTAACAACTCTTTATAAGGCAGTCCCTGTTTGGCAAAATTCCCCTCGTCATCAAAGCTTTTGCCTACATTATGATACATCCAATCATCAAGTAATGCTCCACCTGGTCCAGTATCAAAGGCAATAATTTCGTTATTTGACCCAAGATATGTAATATTTGAAACTCCCCCAATATTGAGTATTGCTATAGGCTTACCTAATGATTCACAAATAGCTTTATGAAAAAGCGGAACTAAAGGAGCACCCTGACCTCCAGTGGCTATATCTTTTGTTCTAAAGTCTGAAACAACGCTAATGCCTGTCAATTCTGATAGAAGTGCTGCATTCCCTATTTGCAAAGTATGACCTGCGCCAGAGTTATGATAAATAGTCTGACCATGAAAACCAATCAGATCAATTTCATTATTTTTGAGATTTGCTTTTTTTAGGAGCTGATTCACAAGCTCAGCATGTCTAACTGCTAGCTTATTATTTACATCGAGAAATAACTCTAGATCAACTTTTTTACCTAATAGCAACCGGATTTTTTTGCGGAATTCTTCTGAATAATTTATAGCTTTTGTAAGGCCAAGTTCGTCTATTTTTTCACCGTTTGTTCTAATGATAGCCGCATCTATACCATCAAAAGATGTTCCCGTCATCATACCAATAACTGTTAATGACTTATTTTTTTTCATACGCTATTACTATTTTTTGATAGCAGCCTCAAAATTTTCACCTGCAAATTTCCAGTTTACTAAATATGTTAGAAATACATTAAGGTAATCTAGCTTTCTGTTTTGATAATCCAGATAATATGCATGTTCCCATACGTCGCAATTAATCAAGGCTGTTTGATTTTTAACGAGTGGAGTATCGGCATTAGGTGTTTTTAATATTAGTAACTTATCTATATTAGCGTCATAAACTAACCATACCCAACCACTGCCAAATTGGTTTGCGCCAGTAGTTCTAAACTCCTCAACAAACTTATCATAATTTTCAAAGTCCTCTTTTATTTTATCCATCAGTTGACCTTCTGGCTCACCACCACCATCAGGACTCATTGAGTGCCAAAAAAAACTATGATTCCAAACTTGAGCAGCATTATTAAAGATACCCACTTTATTTCTATCTGCAAATGTAGCTAGTATCACTCCTTCCAAAGTACTGGTTACAAGATCTGTTCCCCGCAGTAACTTATTAAGGTTTTGTACATAAGTATCGTGGTGCTTACCATGATGAAAATCAAAAGTGGCCTCGCTCATATGGGGATCTAAAACTGTTTTATTAAATGGCAGCTCAGGTAAAAAAAAGGGATAACTAGTTTGATTAACTTTATGATTACCATATGGAGTTTGTTTCATTTTTTGTATATTACCCGCACTTTTACCATAAATTTATTTTATAAGAAAAATTTTAGCACCAAATTCCTAAATATTTACACATCATAAATTTTACACCGTATTTCCAGACCATAACCATAAATGCTCCAACTACAGCAGTAGCAACTATTATACCAATTACACTCACTACCATTCCAATAATTACTGTAAGCCCATCGTTATATAACAACCCCATAGACATAATAAATATTCCAGCACTTGGAAGCGCATTACCAAATAATATAGGCAAAGCAAGAGAAATGGAACAAATTAACGCCAATAACCCCACAAACTTTTCCATATTTTTGGTAGTGAAATTTTTATAACGTGGTTTTAAAAACACGGTAAGCTTATTAAATGTAGGCTCTGCTTTTTCTATCATAGATTCAAAATTAGAAACCTTCACCGTTTTGTTAGCAAGCCACTTTGGTAACCAAGGAGTATCAAGCCTATAAAGCATTTGCCATGTTAATATGCATAAAGGAACACCAAAGAGAGTAGTAAATCCTGGTGGTGTTGGAACAGGGATTGCAGTTGGAAAAGAAATTACTGCTATAAGAAAAATTAACCCCTCATCCTTTAAGCCCCTCATAACTTGGCCAAGAGAGATATGTTTCTTTTTGCAAGAGTGCAACATCTTTTTTAAGGAATGAATAAAGTGTATTTCTTTTTGCTGCGATCCGGGAGTTTTTTTATTTAATTTGTTCATCCTTATCTTTGTCCTCTTCTTTTGTGCCTTCGCGGAAATTTTTTAAGCCTTTGCCCAAGTCCCCCATAACCTTAGGTAATTTACCTGCACCAAATAAAATTAATATTACTACCAATATAATAAGTAGCTGAGTCAACGATACGCCCATAAGAACCTCATTGTTATATCCAGTTATTATGATATATTCTTGCAGAATAATTGTAAAAGTCTAGCTTTTTATAAGAAGAAAAAATTTATTCAGCAGTTCCCTTTGAACTTACTTCAACTTAGAACACAACCATTGCAAGATTTTATTAAAGAGTTATAGTATGCTCCTGAAAAATGGGAATTTATATCGTCAGATTATGCATTAGAGCTTGCCGATTATTAAAGAGCGTTAATATTTAATTGTTATATATGTCTATGTTGTGATATAATAATATTAATAGTCGTACAAGGAAGAGAGGTTTATTATGGCACTTAATATAGCTACTATACGCTCTATAGTGTTAGATATACTAGGCATTACACTAGGTGTTTTAAGTCTATATAGTAAATTTTGGCCAACATCAGATTCTACAGAAAAAGCATCAGAGCCTACAAAAAATCCTTACGATGAAACTGATTTGCATGTGACTATTTCTTCTGATAATTCCACCAGAAATGTAACAGCATTATTGCCAACAAAAGAAGGAAATTGGCAGGTGGTACGAATTTCATATAATTTAAATAATTCAGACTGGCCAGGTAACCGCTCGGATCTCCTTGGAGAGCCAGTACCTGAAACACACCACGATGATCTATAGTATCGTTTTCTGATGCATTCTTTTTTCTTTAAAATAGTTTCGAAGCAGGTCGGCACTTTCTTTCTTTAATATTCCTCCATAAACTTCAGGGCGATATAAATCTAGGTCTGAGTGATAAATTTTAATGTTGCTATCTACAGCACCGAATTTACTATCACATGCCCCATAATATAATCTTTGTATTCTGGCATACGATATTGCAGTTGCGCACATAGCACACGGCTCTAAAGTCACATACATATAGCAGTTGTTTAGGATTTTGCTCTTTTTAGTAGCGCATGCATTTCTGATGGCAACTATTTCTGCGTGTAAAGTAGGATCCTGTGAAATATTACCTATGTTATATCCTTCACCTATAATTTGCTTAGAATGCAAATCAAATATTACCGCGCCAACTGGAATATCGTCTTCTTTCTTAGCCAATAGCGCTAAATCTAATGCTCGTTGCATATATTGATTATCAAATGTTGTACTCATAATTTATAGAATTGCTTTTTTTCTTGTATACCAACAGGGTCTTGATGAATTATAATTTCAGCTTCTTGAAATATTTGCATTATTTGCTGCTCTATTTTCTCTGCTACTTCATGTGAAGCATACAGGGACATCTTACCATCTAACTCTATATGAAACTGGATAAACGATTCCCTCCCAGAATGTCTTGTCTTGAGATCATGGTAACCTTTAACTTCAGAATAAGACATAATGATTTTATGTAACTTTTTCTTTTCAGAGATTTTAAATTCGCGATCCATTAAGTTATTAAATGCACTAGAAATCAATTTTCCTGCATTATATATAATGTATATAGCTATAAATAGCGCAAAAATAGGATCGATGATTTTGCTGTTAAACAAAGTAGACAAATATAGAGATGCTATAACAGCAATATTGCTAAATAAATCCATGGAATAATGCACTCTGTCTGCTTTAACTATATTAGAACGTGTACGGCGCACAACATATGACTGGTATGAGACCAAAGCGATGGTAATGAAGACAGAAAAAAGCATTATAACAATACCAACTCCGCTTTTCTCAATAAAAGTAGGATATATCAGTCTCTTAATAGACACAACCATAATAAATATGCCTGATAAACTAAAGAAAGCAGACTGTGCAAATACAGCCAAATCCTCAGCTTTTCCATGTCCAAATCTATGCTCGTCGTCAGGAGGTTGTAACGCGTATTTAGCAGCAATGAAGTTAATAAACGAAACTGCAATATCCAATAGCGAATCAGTTAAAGAAGCTAGAATTGTAAGAGAATCCGTAACATACCAGCCAATTATTTTAGCGATGATAATTATCGATGACGTAAGTATTGAAGCGGATACCGCTCTTTTTATTAAAAAATTACTTTTCATATAAAAAATTTTATTATACAATTATATTACAAGTTACATTTTTAAATAATTATGTCAAATATGAAAAAAATTATAATCCCTCTATTAACACTATCTCTTTTAACAATTAGCTGTACAAAACAAGATCAAGGCCAACTATTGGGCGGAGCAACGGGTGCTCTTATCGGTTCGCAATTTGGTGGTGGCAGGGGCGGTAATGCTGCAGGAGCGGGCATTGGTGCCATATTAGGTTCGTATCTTGGTGGGAAAATTGGTGCTTCTATGGATGAACAAGACAAAATGAAAGCACAATTAAACAATCAGAGAGCTCTAGAAAGTTCAAGATCTGGTGCTACTTCTACATGGAGAAACCCAGATAATGGACATCATGGAACTATAACACCATATCAGGCATATCAGGATAATAGCTCTAGATATTGCCGTGAATATTCTCAAACCGTTACTGTAGGTGGAAAAACTGAGCAGGCATATGGAACAGCTTGTAGGCAACCTGATGGTAGTTGGAACATAGTTAAGTAGTTGATTTTAAAAACTCTGCCTTAGTTTGTGCTTGTATAGCAAATCCACAATTACTAGCGATTTCATTTTCTTCTAAAGCTCCTATGCTCAATAAAGTTTCGTATCTGTAATCTTTGAGCTCCTGTATTAGGCCATATATCTTTGAATATGTATCTTTTGTAACGGCATTTATAATATGATTTTTAGCAACACTAATAGTGGGATTTATAGGAGTTAGCTTGATAATAAAAATCTCGGGGTTAAAGTATCTTTTTAAGACTTCTCTATCGATCACTCCTTTTTGAGATAATGGAAAATTTAGTACAATTTTTCTATCTTTCGAATTAAAAAATTTTTCGCCATAAGTTGCTATCTCCTTAAATGACCACTTTTTTATAGGAACGCAAACATCTCGATATAATATATCTGTTGTGTGAATAGAGAATTGCATTTGGAAATTTCCATTATTATACAGTTCATTTTTTATTTGCAGCAACTTATCAAAAAATTGATCGCAGTTTGCAGGGGCAACTGTTGATACGGATGGTATTAATCCAGGAGCATCATATAGATTTGGTAAGTTTCGTAAAACTTCTAAAACTGCGTCATTAAGAGCGGGGTCTCCCATTCGGGCAAATTGAATTTTAAATTTTCTACATGGAACCTTTTTGTTTGGGTATCTTTTGCTAATCATGTAATCAATTTGGAAAAGTATCTCTTCCATAGAAAGCTTGCCTTTATACCAAGTTCCCGCATCACACATTGGACATGATACAGGACATCCAAAAAGTGAGGAGATGGTAAGAATCCATTTTTCCTCTATCGACCTTTGCGGAAGTTTTGATTCTGTGAATTCGATAATTTTGCCTTCTTTATTTTTTGCAAGATAAACAAAGGCCACTTCATCTGTACCAGTTTTTTTAAAGACTTCCATTATCATAAACAACACTCGTTACAAATTTGCATAGCTATACTAATACCATCAGCAGTAGATAATGCCACTTGTCGATAAAGCCCATTTTTGACATCACCCGCTAAAAACAATAATTTCTTCATTATTAGTTGCTTTTCCTTTGTTTTAAGATTCGAAGAGTAATATGTTTTTTGTATCTCCCTTCCAATAGCAATTAATAACAAATCTACTTTGACTACAATACTCTTAGCATTTTTATCATTAAACTTTAATCGAAGATATGACTTTTCTTCCTCAATCTCACTTAATTGTAATTGATCCTTATAGTGAATATTCTTATTTTGAAGTACAAGTTTTTTTAAATGAGGTAAAGCTTTTATTTTTTCTCCTCTATTAAAGATACGAACGATGTGCTTTTCTGCAAGATTTAAAGCGTAATCAAATGCAGCATCTCCTGCTCCGATGATTGCAATTTTTTGGGGTTCTCTTGTTTTTAAGTGTGCTGGTGGTAATTCATAAGCAATTAATGGAGTTACTTTAGCTATTTCCAACTTCTTAGGAACAGTTCCCGATGCAACAATAACTCTCCTTGCGTAATACTCAGTTCTATTAGTCCGGATCTTAAATCGTTTTTGAGTTTCTTCATAATCCACGAACATCACTTCTTCTAAAATGGGAGAAATATTGTGTTGTATCAAATGTGCTTTAAACATTTTCAGTAATTCAATTCCGGTTGTAGCATTAAACCCTAAGTAATTCTCTACCTTCCCAGCGTTTTTTAATAAAGTACCCTTTGCATCTTTTTCCAACAGCAGGAAATCTATTCCGGATCTTTTTAATTGGAGAGCTGCTGCCATTCCTGCAGGCCCTCCCCCTATAATAGCAACTTCATTCATAAAATTTCCTCTGATAATACTGGCAAAGCAAAGCCATGTGCTAAATTCATAAGGGTTGCCAGATGAAAAGTTTTATTATAAGTAGCTGTGCAATCAATCGTAAAGAAGACTTCATATCCATGCATAAATGCCGATCTTGCTGTTGTTTCACAACATAAATGAGTCATAACTCCTGTTATAATAATTTGTGAAATATTTCTTCTACGTAGTTCTTCATTTAGATTTGTATTAAAAAATGCAGAATACTGAGATTTTTTTAAAACAAGTGCTCGTGGATCTTGTAAATACTGGACTATAGGAAAAAGAGGGTTGTTTTGTTCTAATAAATCACCCTTCCACCACCGTAGCATATTTTCACTATTTTGTAGGGTATCAAAGTGCATAGTATGAAAAACAGGCCAGTTATTTTTAAAAAAATAATTTTGCAAAGCTTTTATCGGTGGAAGAATCGCTTCAGCGCTTGGGATATAAGCACGCGATTTGTTATTAAGAAAAAACTCTTGCATATCGATAACTAGCAAAGCAACCTTCCCTGGGAGAATATTTATTTGAGTTTTTTTGCTTAACGGTAATACGTTTTTTTTAAAGGCTTTAGCCTGTTTTTGAATGCCTGTTTTGGTGTAGTACTTTTCTTTTATCAATTTTCTAAAATTTTCATTAAGAATCAATCAAAACACCAAGGTTTTTAAGCTTTTCCCTATCAATCTGCTAGTTCTTTAGTAAGATTCTGCTGTTTTAATTTTTTATTGCTAACATGCTTGATAAATAATTCGTATGCTAAGAATAAAGTAGCAAATATTATTACTACTGCACCAACTAGAGTGCTATGGTTCGGTATTTCTTTAAACACAATATAACCGAGTCCCGCTGAAAATATTAACTCTATGTATCGGTAAGGAGCTACTGCAGAAGCGTCTACAAGAGCGAATGCCTTTAACAAACAATAGAGAATTAGGTTGGCTCCAGCACCAAGTATTAGAAATAATACAAGATCTTGAAAAGATGGCGTTATCCATATTTTCATTGCAGGAATAAGACTAAACAGCATAGTGAAAAAACTTGAATAAAATAGCATGCTTAGCATTGACTCGTTATTTACAAATTTCTTGTTTAATATATCAAGAGAAGCAAACATGAAGGATCCTACAATAAGCAAAATGGAAATATAATTAAACTCCAAAGATGTGGGATTAATAACCACCACTATGCCTATAAATCCTATAGCTGTAGCTATTATCCTGAACATATTCAAGGTTTCTTTTAAAAAGATTACAGCTAATATCAATACAAAAATAGGAATAGTAAAATTAATTACTGTAGCCATAGTGACTTTAACTGCGTTTAGTCCTAAGCACCAAAACAATATTCCACCGAATAATAATGCACCACGTATTATATGTATTTGTATCCTTGATGTTTTAAAAGAATTCAAATCCCGCAGCATAAAAGGTAACAAGGTTAATGTACCAAACACAAAGCGTAAAAATACTACTTCGTAAGCTGGGATATTGCTACCAAGGTATTTCGTAACAACATCATTCGCACTGCTGATGAATAAACTTAATATAAACCAAAGTATGCCTTTTAAAGCTTGATTGTTACATTGTATTTTCATTTGAATACCTCCTTTTAGATACAATTTATAGCCTTAATAACCAATCGCTATTCTATCGACCAATTGTTTTACTGTCGGAATGAAGTAGTTTTCATAAAAAGAATCAGTAGCAAATCTATATGCATTATGTCCTGAAAACATTAATTGGTTATCGATATCTCCAGTATATGCTATGTCCTGCAAAGTTTTTTGAATACAAAAACTACGAGGATCTGCTTTGCGCCCCGTTGTATAATCATCTTTGTCCCTCCAATTACTGAATTTGCAGGCACTCAAACAACCTACGCAGTCTACCTGATCTGAGTGAATTTGACTTGCTTTTTCTGGGGTAACAAATATTAAGGTAGAATCGGGAGTTTTCATTGTTTCAATAAAACCTTGTTGTTTCCAATTTGCTGATTTTTCCAGGTCTGATTGTTTTACGTATACGATTCTGTTTCTCTTTCCGATTGGAAGTTCTGAGGTTAATTCTCTTTCTGAATCTCTCTCGGTAGAATATTCAATTTGTCTTATATTTCTTTGCTCTAGTTCCTTTATAAACTTATTTTTAACAGCTGAAGAATAAAATCCTGTAGGGCTAAATCTATTTAAAGATATATCCCCCTTTTTTAAAGTAAATAATTTTTTCTTCCACGCCAAAGGCACCGGACTTTCTTCAGTTACAATGGGACGTGTTCCAAATTGGAATGCTATTTTCCCTATTTCCTTGTTATTGAACCAATGTTCCCACTCTTTTAGATGCCATATTCCTCCGGCCATAATTATTGGTACGTTAACAAGCCCAACTTCATTCATAAATTTTCTTAGTTCTACTATTCTAAGATAAGGATCTTCAGGAACTTGTGGATCTTCATTATTAGATAATCCATTATGTCCACCTGCTAGCCATGGATCTTCATAACAAATTCCACCAAGCCACTTAGGAACTTTCATATAAGCTCTTTTCCATAGAGCTCTAAAAGTCCTCATCGAAGATACTATGGGATAATAATAAACTTTATATAGAGCTGCTATTTCTGCAAGTTTGTAAGGCATTCCTGCACCACAAGTGATACCTTGAATTAACCCTTTAGCTTTATCTAAAATACCCTGCAGTATTTTTTGCGCTCCACCCATTTCCCATAAAAGATTCATGTGAATTGGTCCATTATTGCCAGCTATTTCGTGTGCAATTTTTGCCTGAGTGATACCACCTTCTATGCCCCTAAGGATTAATTCTTCATGTCTTTCCCGTCTGGTTTTTCCATGATATTTTGGTAGTTTTACATTACCTTTTTCATCGTAACTCTCTGCGTTTACAGCAGAAAAAGTACCAACACCTCCAGCGGCAGAAAAAGCTCCTGACGACTTTCCGTTAGTAACGGCAATGCCTTTGCCCCCTTCAATAATAGGTAGTACTTCTTTACCAGATATAATAATTGTATCTAAATTAAATCCCATAACTCGTTCTTTAAAAGCTCTAATATACTTACTAATACAATCTTAATCCAGCTTTATTTATGCCAAGTATCACCTTTTGTAATATCAACAATAATCGGGATAGAAAAACGCAACACATTTTCCATTGCATTTTTAATGAGTTTACCTGCTTTATCTATTTGAGACTCCTTAACCTCAAACAATAACTCATCATGTATTTGCAATAATAATTTGCAATCAAGCCCCTCTTTTTGAATAACACTTGTAACACTCACCATTGCTTTTCTCATAATATCGGCACTACTGCCTTGCAGAGGAAAATTAATCGCAGCTCTTTCAGCAAAAGAGCGTAGTTGGTTGTCTTGTGTGTGTATATTATCAACGTAGCATCTCCTTCCAGTAATGGTCTCAATATACCCATGCTCATGTGCGAATTTTTTCGATTTCTCCATATATTCTAAAATACCAGGATATTTCTCAAAATATCTTTTTATATAGTCACCTGCTTCATGTCTGGGGATACCAAGATTTTTCGCTAATCCATAAGCACTAATGCCGTAGATAATTCCAAAATTTATAGCTTTAGCTCGTTTTCTAAGCGCAGGTGTAATTTTATTTATATCAACATTAAAAACTTCACTAGCAGTAGTTGCGTGGATATCTAGATCTTTCTTAAAAGCTTCTTTTAAGGATTTAATATCTCCTATTTCAGCCAGGAGACGTAATTCAATTTGCGAATAGTCAGCTGATAAAATTTTGCAGCCAGCACCGGCAACAAAAGCAGACCTAACCTGTTCTGCAAAATCTCCTCTAACAGGAATATTTTGTAAATTAGGTTCTGTTGAACTAAAGCGACCAGTTGCTGTATAAGCTAGCGAAAAATTACTATGAATTCTCCCGGATTTTTTGCTAATATGATTAACCAAGCTCGTGGTATAAGTTGTTTTCATCTTGTATAATTTGCGCCACTCAATTAGTAGGTCTGCGATAGTGTGGCCTTGTGCTTGTAGATTTTCTAAGATATCAATGCTAGTTTTATAGCTCCCTGTTTTGGATTTCTTATTAGCTGCAATTCCCATTTTATTGAATAGCACATCAGAAAGTTGTTGCGATGAGGCTATATTAAATTCCGTTCCCACAATCTTATAAATCTCCTGGGATAATTTATCGATCTTACTATCCAGCTCTTTAGCAAGATTAAGTAATATGGCTTGATTAACCTTAAAACCAATAGATTCCATTTTATATACTATCTTTGACAGAATACGATCGGTCTGTTGATAGAAGCTCTGCTGATGGCTTTCGAACAATAGTTTTTGTAAAAGCTTATGAGCTTCGTAGATTAAGTGGGATTGTTTTGCAATATAATTAGTTTTTTCGCGTTCGTTTAATTCAGTAAAACGCCCCCTTGATTTTGTTATACCACCACCAATGGTTTTATTGTTTTCTTTTAAATAGAACTCCATTAATTTGTGGTAGCTAGTATTATTTCTACCAGATCCTAAATCATATGACATCAGCATGATATCATCTACAGAATCTATCGAATTAACATCAATGATATCAGACACAAGGTGAAGGAATTTTTTATAATCATAAAAGATTTTTAGAATGGAATTATCTTGCAAAATATCCGCAAAATGCTTAATAACATCTAAAAATAAAAGCCCCTTCTTTGATTGTGCAAAATCTAATTCTAACAACGAGGGTTGTTTGCTTTCATTGGCAACTAAAGGAATATAGTATAAGTGTCTTGTGCCTATTGTAATCGCAATGCTATGTATGTCAGCAATTGTTTTTACCTCTTCGTAGCTATCAAAATTAGTCTGAAAATAAAAAGCTATTTTACCATAATAATTTGCCTTCGAAATTACCTCCTTCAATGATTTTAGATCATAAATGCTTTTTATCTTAGTAGGATCAAAGATACTTTTATCCTGACCCTGATCTGTATTTTCTCCATCAGTGACTCCAAATTCCTTTTTTGCACGTGCAGCAAGACTTCTGAAACCTTGCTTATGGAGAAAATCAAGTAGCTGTTTCGAATCAATTTCTTTAGCCTTAAGATCGTTAAAATCTAAATCCAGCGATAAATCATGAACTAAGGTAACAAGCTTACGCGAAAGCGTCAGCGTTTCTTTGTTATCTATCAGAGCTTGCTTGCGTTTTGGTTGTTTTATTTGATCTAAATTTTTATATATCCCCTCAATATCATTAAACTTATTGAGTAACTCTGCTGCTGTTTTAGGGCCGATACCAGGAATCCCTGGGACATTATCAGAAGTATCTCCAACAACTGCCAATAAGTCTCTCATCTTTTCTGGCTCTACGCCATATTTTTCCTCTACTTCTTTAGCTCCTATTTCTTTAGACCTTATAGCATCATACATTTTAGTATGATCGTTCACCAAGCCCATTAAATCTTTATCAGAAGATATAATCAGTACTTCTTCTTTATTCTTGAGCGCTTTATGCGCTAGAGTTGCGATGATATCATCAGCTTCATAGCCTTCTTGTTCCATAGTTTCGATATTTAGAGCTTTTATAGCTTCTCTAATAAGCGGAAATTGAGGCACAAGGTCTTCTGGCGCAGGAGGGCGGTTAGCCTTATATTTTGGATACATTTTGTGGCGATAGGTTTTTTTCCCTGAATCCAACGCTATAACAATATGCGTTGGCTTCATATCCAATAGCACTCTCATTACCATTGAGATAAAGCCGTATACAGCACCTACAGGAGTACCATCTTCAGGACGGGAAAGAGCAGGCATAGCGTGATAGGCTCTAAAGACAAAACTATAGCCATCTACTATGATAATTCTTTTTGCATCCATAAGCTTACAAGTCTGGTCTTTTTTCAGCTTGGTCTTTTAATTTTTTTTCACGAATGTGAATTGCTTTTCCTGCAAAATTTGATTGCTCAGCCCGCGCTACTGCCAAATCGTCCTTATTGACATTTTGAGTAATAACACTACCCGCCGCGATAATTGCACCCTCTTTAATGGTAACAGGTGCAACAATTGCTGTGTTTGAACCAATAAAAACATTTTTAGCAATGTCAGTTTTATACTTATTGAACCCATCATAATTACAGGTAATTGTTCCCGCCCCTATATTTACTGATTCACCAATTGTCGTATCCCCTATATAAGCTAAATGATTTATTTTAGTATCTTGATTAATTTGAGAATTCTTGAGTTCAACAAAATTACCTATCTTTACTTTGTCACCAAGAGTAGTACCTGACCTGATACGTGCGAATGGACCGATACTAGCATTATTTCCGATAGTTGCACCTTCTAGATGCGAAAAAGATTTTATTTCGCTGCCTGATTTTATTTTTACCCCAGATCCGAAAAATACATTAGGATAAATGATTACATCTTGTTCGATAATTGTATCTATAGCAAAATAAACTGTATTTTGATCAACCAACGTTACCCCGTTTGCAACGAATTTATTTCTCAGCTGTCTTTGTATTATCTCTTCAGCTTTTGCTAATTCTTCTCGAGTATTAATAGCTACCGCTTCATCTTCATCAACTGTTATATAGCGACATACCAAATGTTCCTTACAAGCAATTTTTATCAAATCCGTAAGGTAATATTCTTTCTTAGCATTGTTAGGCTTGATTTTATTCAACAATTTATTTGCATATTCTTTACGTATAAGCATTACTCCAGAATTACAGATATTAATTTTTCTCTGTTGCTTATCGCAATCTAAAAATTCCACTATATCTTCTAGCTCATCTTTTTGGTTAATAATAAGCCGACCATATTTTGCTGGATCTTTCGCGATAAAGCCAAGAACAATCAAAGCGTTCTTGGGACTTTCCAAAAGCATCTCATACATTTTCTCTATTGTGCGCGCTTTAATAAAGGGAGTGTCTCCATATAAAACCAAAACATCTGATCCATTCCCGATTGTCTTTAAACCAAATTTAACTGCGTCTCCTGTACCAAGCCTTTCTTCTTGCACAATAGATTTTATGGTTCCATTTTTGAATCTGATATAATCGTGCAAGTCTTTCATTCCAGGACCAATCACTACCGAACTTTCTTTGATTTTTAATTTTTCGACGAGGTTAATTATGTGACCGATTAGAGGTTTAGATGCAACTTCATGCATAACCTTTGGTATGCAAGATTTCATTCTTGAACCTTGCCCAGCAGCTAAAATGATTGTCGAAAGATTCATAATCACGTATACTAAAACACATATTAGACGTTAACTATATAATAAATAAACACATAACAAAATGATTTTTATAATTTATGCTGCATTAGTTTCAATAGTCCTTGGTATAGTCGCTTTTATCATTACTTTGAACAACAAAAAACATACCATACACTCACTTCAACAAAATATTATTACTCTTGAACAAATTAGAGAAAAGCTAGATTCACAGCTTAATAATGTATTTGAAGAAAAAGGACACATGCAGTCTAAGATAGAGGTATTGATTGCTGGAAATGCAGGACATGAATCTAAGATTTCATCATTAACTGAATATATAAATAAAGCGGATAAAGAACTTAGCACCCACAAATCTTCATACAAAGAAACTCAAGAAGAATTATATCAAGTAAAAAAGGAGCTGGAATTAAAGATACAGGAAATGTGTGAATTTGAGAAAAGAGTTAAAGATTGGGAAAGTTCTCGCCAAGAAGCAATCACTCAGGCAAAAGCTGCTATATTCGAAACCGCCTCTAAACTTTCAGAAGACTTAATTGCTAAACATAAAAACGAAACAAAAGAATCAGAGGAAAAACTCTCTGGTACCACAAAAAAATTACAAGAGCAATTTGAGAAGATAGTGGATAATGTTGCAATATTAAATAACGACGTAAAAGCCTCTAAGGACACAGTTGATCATGTCAAGAAAGCTCTGCTTTCCCCGGCAGGGGCAGGAAGCTTAGCAGAAATCACATTGGAGAATATTCTAAAATCTTCAGGATTGGAGCATAATAGGGATTTTATCATGCAATATTCATTTGATATAAAATCTGAAAGCAAGAGACTTCGGCCTGATGCAGTATTATTTCTCCCTGCAAATAACCTTATGATTATTGATAGCAAAGCCTCAAAATATTTTACCGAAATAACACAAGCTGAAACAAAGGAATCAGAGAAAGAAATCAACAATAAATTGAAACTTACTATGCGTAACCATTTACGTATTTTATGTGCAAAAGATTACCAAGACTCGCTCCGTGAATTTTTACGAGAAAAACAAATCAATCATATTTCTAGCATCATGTTTTTACCTAGCGAAACCGCAATAGAAAAATTATCACAAATAGACAAGAACTTCATGCATGATGCTTGGGAAAAAGATATATTTCCCGTCGGTCCTTCGGGATTAATCAATATTTTAGCCTATACAAAATTCCAGATAGCAGTAACAAAACAAACTGAGAATCAAATATTAATCACGGAAGAAATAAGAAAGCTACTTAGTTCGCTAGCAAGTCTGTATGACCATGCAAAAAAATTAGGAAATAGCTTGTATAATGCAAGTAACCATTTTGATAAGTTCGCTGGTTCTTTTAATGCTAATCTCCTTCCAAAAGCACGCAACTTAGAAAGGTTAGGCATTCATTTGCAAAAAAACAAATCTTTACCATCATCGATCGACAGATTTACCGTACTTACTTCAAATAAAGTTGAGCTAATCGAAGTTGATCAAACTGAAAATCTGACAAAAAATGAAGAACCTAATAAACTTGCGAAAATAGATGGCTAAGGTTTTTTTATAAACCCTCTTCAACTGCATATTCAACTTTAGTTATCCCTGAAATAAAAGGATTGGAGTTACCTTGTATCTCGCAAATACGACCATCTCTTTCTATCTCCCAATCGCTTACTGGATCAGCGAAATGCCACTCTCGAAGAATTTGTAACTCTTCTTCAGAAATGGGAGCATCATATGTTTTTTGCATATACAACCATATTCTAGCAATATCTCCTCTCACAGCTTCAGTAGGTTCAGCTTTTGCATGTTCTCCATATTGAACTTCAAAATCACATTTGCCGTATTCTCTAGGTTCACCCTCTATAATTCCGAAGGGGTAATCTTTACGATCTCCGTTAAGTTCCCCTACTGAAGGTACTAGGTTGTGTAGATCTCTTTCAGCTATTCCAAATTGTTCGTCAACTTTACCACAGCATGCTCTTCCTTTTCTAGCGCAATCAGGATCACCATTAACCCAACAATCACGATAGTTCCCAAAAGTAGCAGCAGGCATCACATGTTCCCACTCTAATCGTTCACCTCTAGTTTCACTTTTTCGCACTTCATAGCCACATTCTTCAGGATCAATTACTCCCGCAGAATAACCCTTAGGTATGAAACTACAGTTGCAGTAAAAAGTTTGTAAATGATCGTAATATACTTTATCTCGCGCACGTTCCTTTGCTACTGAAAAAGAAGATAGAGATGAGGTTGGTAGTACGGCTTCCATATCGCATTTAGACATAAGCTTTCTCTATATTTTAATTTATTATTATACAAGTTTAAAAATGAGGACAGTTACTCACCTAAGCTGGTCCTGCTCCCATTCCCGCTTCTCTGCTTCTTTGTTGGCCTGGTGTTCTAGTGGGGCTCAAATTACCTAAATCTCTAGTCATATTTTGAAGGGATGGATTCTTAGTAAGTCTCTTTTCCATTTTTAAAACATTTGGATCTGTTTCGGCCATAATATATCCTATTAAATTAATTAGCTTCTAATTATAAAAAATAACATACATTTAATTGTATCATGCAAATATTAATAAATTAACAAGAAATACTAATAACGCAACATATCGTATTTGTCTGCTATCATAACTGAGACTAATTTAGTATTTTGTGGTAGGTCATCAATTCTTTTATAAAAAGGATGTTTTTCATTTTTCTTTAGATAAGAAGAGGATACCGGAATAATCCTACTGGTCATTTTATTATTGTTATCTACTAAATTAATCAAAACAGCAGGAACGCGTCGATGTTGATCAGACTTATTTACTATAAAGCCGTTAATGTCTAGGATGTTATTTTCTTTTTCTTTAATCTCCACACCGTTCAGGATCATGTCTGTTGTTACTGGAACACCAATTTTATTATAAAACGTTGATAAGTAAGGGCTTTTTTCAGCCAGAGGCTCTTGGAATACAAATAAGCCTGTTATGATAGCAATAGTCATAAAAAATGCTGGAACTAATTGAAACCATTTAGGAACTATATACTCTATCACTACCGGCAGGGCTGTATTTTTATTTTTTGAATGTTCTTTCTTTTTCTTAGCAACGTTGTTACTGCTATGAAGTTCTTGAAACCATATATAACTGCATTTAGTGCATTTGACATTTCTTCCATTTACACCTATTGCTTCGTCAACTATGTGATACTTAGTAGAACATCTCTCACAAACAATTATCATACTTTCTCACTATTCAATCTCATTAAACTCTATTTTAAAGCAGTTACACAATTTTGCAATGTTTGCTGTAAACTATTTCTTATAGACGGTAGTTTCATTCCCCTTAACTTCAAAAGATTTTTCTCAAAAAAGTATTTAGTGATTTTAAGAGCCTCAACGATCTCTTCTATAGTTGGATCATGCTCATGGTCTATAAAAATCTTTGGTAATTTAAACAGCTTATCTTTATATTCTTTTCCCACTGTTTTTGATACAACCCTTCCGGTTTTAGGTGATAGGTACTCTAGATTCTCTGTGGTTCCGCTGACCGCGCAGCTTTTTACATCGAAACCAAAGCCAAGTTTTGCAAGAATATCTATTTCGAGCAGTATAACAACTTTCAACCACTCTTTTTCAGAGAATTTTAGCAGGTAAATGAAATCTTCTAAGTAAAGGTATAGGTCTTTTTGGGGTTCTTTTTCAGTAAGGCAACTCTTCAATAATTCACATATACTAAGGAGTGAAAGCAATTTTTTCTGATTATTGTATAAAAAAGGATACACAGACTCACACGATTTTATCTCAAACTTTCCAAGATGCTCTTCCAACCTTCCTCGCCAGGAAAGAGTAACAACGTTACCAACGTAAATTTGCTGTTTCTTGTTTTTGGCGTTTCTAACAGACCCTCTGCGCAAACCATATTTATTGGTAAGGCATGAAACTATAATCAAGGAATCACTGTAATTATGACTTCCCAATATAATTCCTGAATCTTCCCATTCCATATAATTTCGCTATTCTTTCACCTCTTAAACATCATACAGCATAATTGATTTCTGTAAAATTCAAATACTAAAAGAGCGCGAGAAAATAGGTCTTTTTTTTACTTAGTAATGTTGATTTGAACGGCACCGTAACGAAGAACAATTAGGCCGCAGCTTTTTCGCGAACTAAATCCAACAATTGCTCTGTTGCTTTTTTGGAATCAATATTATAAAGGATGCTATATTCTGCTATTAGGCGCTCCAAAGCGGCTTCATATATTATCCTTTCGCTATATGATCTATTTGTGTCTTCGGTGTTTTTATATAAATCACGCACTACTTCAGCTATTAAAATTAATTCCCCCGAATTAATTTTAGCTTCATAATCTGCAGCCCGGCGACTCCACATTCCTCTGGTTGTTTTAGATTTGCTTTGTAATACATCAACAACCTTATCCATAGTTTTACGAGACACCAGATGCCTTAAGCCGATCTTTTGTGCTTTTTTTATGGGGATTCTAAGAGACATTTTGTCCTTTTCAAAGCTAATTACAAATAACTCTATCTTAATTCCAGCAATTAATTGATTTTCCATGTCAATAATTTTACCCACTCCATGCGAAGGATATACTACTGAATCTCCTATACTAAAAGAAAGAGCACTCATACACTAACCTCATAATTTGTTGGAAATATTTTCACGTAGCTGATGGTAACATAAAAAGCCACATTAATAAAGGTTTAATTTTATATCCATCTGATTTTCTCTTATCACGTGTGCTTAAACCTCTTCAATCACTCTTTTTTAACACTCTATTTTTTTCTCTTTGCCACTCTCTTTCTTTGATAACTTGTCTTTTATCGGTATCTTTTTTCCCTTTTGCAGTGCCTATTTCGAGTTTTACTTTGTTTTTGTCATTGAAGTACATACGCAGCACTACCGCTGTAAATCCTAATTTTTGAATTTTACCAATAATTTTGTTTATCTCATTTTTATGGAGTAATAATTTTCGATACCGTTTTTCATCATGATTAAGTAAGTTAGCTTGTTTATACTTAGCTATATGCGAGTTAAGCACATATAGCTCACCCTTGATAGGGCTTACAAAAGCATCGTTAATATTGGCCTTCCCTTGTCGGATAGATTTTATCTCACTTCCTTGCAAAGCTATCCCTGCTTCAAATTTATCTTCAATAAAATATTGAAAACGTGCTTTTCTATTAAGGGCGATCAATTTTTTCATAGATTTAGTGCAATAAAGGCTTTAGTAACGTACTTATTTTATGCTAGTCATTTTTTTACTAAATTAAATGCAATTTTATCATTCTTTTTGTCCATAGTTATAGTATAACCTGCTTCTTTAGCGATATGATATGTGTAGAAATATTGTATAGTTCTTGTAGTTACTTTGTCGTCATTTTTTCCTTTTAGTATATCTATCAATGACTTATCAATATTATAACTAGAGGATGTTCCACTAAAATAGGCACTCTGCTTATTTAGCGTTACATCAAGTTTGCCATTGCTCATCATAATAGCAGAAAGGATTACCACCATATTAAGTAGCAGTTTACAAAGGCTACCCTCGATGACACCGCCTGTATCTTTAGCTGTAAATTTAATAACCAGTTTAGATCCCTCAGCAAATCTATTAATTAGGTCTCTAGCAACAGATAAACTGGAATCAGCGCCTGGAGGAAGTACACCATAAGCTTGTCTAAGAAACATTATTCTATTTACTGCTTGATTGGAGCTGAATTGTACTAACTCAACTGCTTTTTTTCTCATATCAGCATTGCTTGAATCTAAGAAATCTATAGAATTGCTTACTGCGCCAATTGGCCCTGATAAATCATGACAAAATTTGGCAGTCATTAATTCACTAAATTCGATGTCTTTATTCATATAGCCTTCCTAAAAAAATTAATAGTTTAGTACGTGTCACTAAATATATACATACTTATCCAAATTTAAATAATAAACTTAATATATCCTTAATATATAGTTATTTTATTGAATATTTTGATTTTTAGCAACATGGACTACTTAACATGACAGTAGCCAGATATCCTGTTACCGATAACTTCTAATATTCTTCTTGGATTTACTTTGTTTTTATTATATAAGTAATATTCTACTTAATAGAAAATTTAAAATAACAATGCATCCCTTTAGAACCCATAATTGTAGCGCGCTTAGCGTTAAAAATGTTAGTGACAAAGTCAAGCTTTCTGGGTGGGTGCATCGAAAACGAGATCATGGACAGCTTTTGTTTATTGATTTGCGTGATCATTATGGAATAACTCAATTGTTGTTTAATGATGAAAACAAACTACGCAAGGATGCAAATCATATTCCAAACGAAAGTGTAATCACCATTAGTGGTGAAGTGGTAAAACGCACTGGAGATACTATAAATAAAGAACTCCCAACAGGGGAAATCGAGGTTAAGGTAGAGACTCTTCGTGTTGAATCTAAGGCAAACCCACTACCTTTGCAAGTAAATAGCGATGTCGATTATAGCGAAGATATAAGACTTAAACATCGTTATCTAGATTTAAGGCGAGAGAAAATTCATAAAAACATTATTTTACGCTCAGACGTAATTAATCTCATAAGACAAGAAATGCTTGCGCAAGGATTTACTGAGTTTCAGACTCCTATTCTTACGTCAACTTCTCCAGAAGGAGCGCGTGATTTTCTAGTGCCTAGTAGATTACACCCAGGTAAATTTTATGCTTTGCCACAAGCACCTCAAATCTTCAAACAATTGGTTATGGTTTCTGGGTTTGATAAATATTTTCAAATAGCTCCCTGTTTTCGTGACGAAGATTCCAGAGCTGACAGGTCACCAGGTGAATTTTATCAGCTTGATATGGAAATGGCTTTTGTTACACAAGAAGATGTGTTTTCTGTAATAGAGCCAGTAATACACAAAGTATTTACCACTTATAGCGACAAGCAAGTAACTAACACTCCCTTCCCTAGAATAAAATATGCAGATGCGATGCTGAAATATGGTTCTGACAAACCTGATCTCCGTAATCCTATATTAATCTCAGACTCTACTGATATATTTAAAGATTCGGATTTTTCAATATTTGCCTCCAATATCAAAAAGGGTGCATTGGTAAGAGCGATTCCTGCTCCAGCTACCTCTACTCAACCTCGTAGTTTTTTTGACAAGATGATTTCCTTTGCACAAGGTCAGGGAGCAAAGGGATTGGCTTATATAATTTTCGATGAAAATGGTGACGCTAAGGGGCCAATAGCAAAATTTTTAACTCCAGAGAAGCTAAGCAACTTGAAGCAGAAAGCGGGGTTAAAAAATGGTGATTCAGTGTTTTTATCTTGTGACCAAGAATTAGAAGCAGTAAAAATTGCTGGCTTGGTTAGAACGCATTTAGGAGATGAATTAAGTTTGATCAAAAATGATCGTTTTGAATTTTGCTGGATTATAGATTATCCATATTTTGATTTAGATGAAGATACTGGCAAACCTAAATTTAGTCATAATCCTTTTTCAATGCCACAAGGTGGATTGGAGGCATTAGAAGGAGCTACAGAACTAGAAGATTTATTAAAGATTCGTGCCTATCAATATGACATAGTATGCAATGGAATAGAGCTATGTAGCGGGGCGATTAGAAATCATAGACCTGAAATACTATATAAAGCGTTTGAAATAATTGGTTTTTCGAAAAAATATGTGGATGACCATTTCAGTGCTTTAGTTAGTGCTTTTAAATATGGAGCTCCCCCACATGGTGGAATTGCACCAGGAATTGATCGTATAATCATGTTACTTGCGGATGAACCAAATATTCGTGAAGTTATTCTATTTCCAATGAATCAAAAAGCTGAAGATCTAATGATGCAGGCTCCTTCAGTGGTCGATCCAAAACAACTCAAAGAGCTGCACGTAGAACTAAGCCTAGCAGCTATTGCCAAATCCAAATCTTAGGAATTTCCATTAACATGATGGATGTGTCGTCCAAACGCAGCCGTTCGCTCAATTATTTATACTCTATCCCTAGGATTTCATATTCCTTTATGCCGGTTGGGGTATTAACTTCAATAAAGTCACCTTTATTTTTCCCAATTAATGCTCTAGCAATTGGGGAAGCTATAGAAACCATACCTTTTTCTAGATCTGCTTCATATTCACCAACTATCTTATAAGTATTTTTATGATCAGCATCAATATCTATAAGTTTTACCGTTGCCCCGAATTTGACTGTATTGCCAGATAGCTTTGAAATATCAATTATTTCAGAACGAGCAATTTTATCTTCCAAAGACGCAATTCGTCCTTCGATGAAGCTTTGTTTTTCACGCGCAGCATGATACTCTGCATTCTCTGACAAATCGCCATGCTCCCTTGCTTCTGCTATAGCTTTAATGATAGCTGGTCTTTCTGCGGTTTTTAATGTTTTCAACTCAGATGAGATTTGTTTAAATCCTTCTGTCGTAATTGGAAATTTTTGCATATTCCTTATCCACGTTAAATTATTACTCTGTATATATGATTATTTTTTATAATTTCAAGATTATTGATTTGCTTTATCAATTACCGAACAGTATTCTTAATAATATTCCTAACTCTATTAATAATCAAAACTAGGGTAGTTTAACATATAACAGTTGCTTTTTCAATTAAAAAAATGAAATTTCCATCTTGGTTCCTTGATAAATTACGAAATAACATCAGAATATCTGATGTAGTATCAAGGCGTGTTAAATTGCAAAGGAAAAACAAAGATTCCTTTGGTTTATGCCCTTTTCACCACGAGAAAACCTCTTCATTTTCCGTAAATGATGAAAAAAAATTCTATCATTGTTTTGGTTGTGGGGCTCATGGTGATGTTATACAGTTCGTTCAGCAAGCCAATAGTGTCAGTTTTCAGGATGCAATAAAATATTTAGCCCATGAATATGGTATATCTATTCCGAAAGAAGACACAAACCAACATAAAATTGAATATAAAATACTTACAATTAATAAGCTAGCCTTGTCATGGTTTCAAAAGAATTTATATTCTAGTCAGGCTGTTGATGTTTTAAGTTACTTATCTAACCGATTAATTACTAACAAGCTTATTAGTAAATTTGCTATTGGGCATGCTCCCAATAATAAGGCTGGTCTCATAGAGCATTTAAAATTATCTGGATATTCTATAGCTGACATTAAGGCAGCGGGGCTTTTAACAGAGTTAAACGATGGTACTTTAATAGATAAGTTCAGAAACAGAGTAATGTTTCCTATCTTTGATCAGAATCAAAATGTAATTGCTTTTGGTGGACGCAATATGTCTAATGGCCAACCCAAATATCTTAATTCTCCTGAAACTGCATTATTTAAAAAAAGGCAAACACTATATGGTGAAAATACCTTATTTAATATGTTCAAAAGTTTAAAAAGCTTAGAAAACATCTATGTAGTAGAAGGCTATACTGATGTTATTTCATTATATGGAGCGGGAATTGAAAATAGCGTGGCAACCCTTGGTACTGCTATTTCAGCGTATCATATAAAAAAATTATGGAATCTTACTCCAATACCTACCATTTGCATGGATGGTGATACAGCGGGGATGAAAGCCATGGAAAGAGCGGCTGACACTGTATTACCAATACTTACTTCAGGCTTCTCGCTTAATTTTGTTAGATTCCCCAAAGGACACGATCCCGATGACATAGTCAGGAACACAAGTAAAAAATATTTACAAGATCTACTAAACAGCAAGATTACTCTGTGTGATAGCTTGTGGAATTTAGTTTTAGAAAAAGCTGATCTTACTATTCCTGAAAAACAAGCTTTATTGCGCAAAGAATTAACGGAAATGGTAAATAAAATCAAAGATTATAATGTCCGAGACTCATATAAAAAATATTTTAATAAAAAAATTGCAGAATTATTTAGTGTCGTATTAAGAAATAAACGATCTGACAACGAAAGTACTTTACAGAAAAGCGTAAATATTCTAAAAATAGAAAACTTGCCAGTTTTACAAAGATATGAATTTCATTTGGCCGCAATAATTATAGATACACCTTTGTTGCTAAAAAATAATTCTGTGTTTGAAGACTTTGCTTTTATAGAAACACGCAGTGAACATTTTCAAAAACTACGTACTAACATATTAGAACTCTTTACAGAATTAGAGAATTGTGATATTGAAAGTAAGTTTAATGAGTTATTTAAGACTAAATTAAAAAGCAAACTAGATAAATCTATTTTAAAATACTTATGTAGCGAGGATTCTTATTTTATTAATAAAATTAGCGCAAAAGATCACAGCAGTATGCTTGCGTTATGGAAAAAAACATTTGATTATTATAATCTTGAGCTATTAAAACAAGAATATAAAAAATCTCTAAGTAGAAATGAGAATAAAAATGTTGATCTAGCTCTCCAACTAAGACAAGCAATCATAGAAAAAGGAAAGCATTTAAGTAAAATTTACAATTAAAATTAGGTTATAGATTATGGGTAGAAGAAAAAAATCTGCAGGAAGTACAGTTGGCATTAATGCAGATGCTATTAATATTGCGATTAAAAAGTTAATTGCACATGGAAAGAATAAGGGATTTTTAAATAATAAAGATATACATAAATTATTACCTCCAGATATTGTGCCTGTAGAGACTATTGAAGCTGCTATAGAAAGCATTGAGAAAGCAGGAGTGACTATCCTTAATAAATCTGACGACAAAGCAGATGAGGAAGATACAATAGATATTGTTAGCGATGATGAATCTGAAGATGATTTGGACGATAACCCTGCTGTTGTTGCTGCTGAAGATGTCTCAGGAACTACTGACGACCCAGTTAGAATGTACCTAAGAGACATGGGTGGAGTCACTCTTTTATCAAGAGCTGGAGAGATTGATATCGCAAAGAGAATAGAAAAAGGTAAAAGAGATATATTCGTATCATTATGTGCTGCTCCTTTAGCTATGTATAAGTTCATTACATGGTACGAAGATTTAGCCAATGAAAAAATCTTATTGCGTGAAATTATAGATTTAGAAGCTGTAGTTGGAGATAACGAAGCAAAAAGCAATTTAGACAAAATAGAAGCATTAGAAAAATCACCTAAAGATGATTTTGATGAAAGTGGACTAAAGGAAAGCGAAGAGGAAGAAGAGGAAGAAGAAGAGGAAGAAGTCAATTTGTCAATTCTTGCTCTAGAATCTTCTTTAGCACCTTCGATAACAGAGCAATTTTCAAAAATAGCAAAGCTCTGTGAAAAATTATTGAAAACTGATAGAGAATCAACAGGGCATACTAAGTTACTTAATAACTTAATTGAAGAGGTAAGTACTGTACATCTCAATGCTAATAGCATCGAGTTAATAGTTGATACCTTATATGGTTATAATAAAAGGCTTATTAATTTAGAATCTGAATTTCTAAAATTAGCTGAGAAAAATAATATTAACAGAAAAGATTTTTTAAATAAATTCTTAGGAAACACACTAAATAACAAATGGCTAAAGGAAGTCTCTAAGGATTCCAGTTGGTGTGAGTTCATAGCTAAAGAAAATGAGGCTATAAAAGATATCCAAGAAAACATGCAGGATATAGAGGAAGAAGTTGGACTATCGTTACCAGAGTTTAAAAAAGTAGTGTTGTCAGTACAAAAAGGAGAGAGAGAAGCTCGTAAAGCAAAGAAAGAAATGATAGAAGCCAACCTAAGATTGGTTATATCTATTGCTAAGAAATACTCGAACAGAGGCTTGCAGTTTTTAGACCTTATTCAAGAGGGAAATATCGGTTTAATGAAAGCAGTTGACAAGTTTGAATATAGAAGAGGATACAAATTTTCTACATATGCAACATGGTGGATAAGGCAAGCAATTACTCGTTCTATAGCTGATCAAGCGCGTACCATTAGGATACCAGTACATATGATTGAGACTATCAATAAAATTATAAGAACTGCTCGTCAAATGTTTTATGAATTAGGATATGAACCAACCCCTGCAGAAATAGCAGAACGCTTATGCATGCCTCTTGAGAAGGTCAAAAAAGTAATGAAGATTGCCAAAGAACCTGTAAGTTTAGAAAATCCTGTAGGTGACACCGAAGAAAGTAGTGTATTGGGTGATTTTATAGCTGATGAAAATGCAACCCTACCCGTAGACGCTGCTATACAATCTAATCTTCGTGAAATGACAACTAGGATACTTTCAGGACTTACTCCGCGAGAAGAACGGGTGCTAAGGATGCGTTTCGGTATTGGTATAAACACTGACCATACTCTAGAAGAAGTTGGACAGCAATTTTCTGTAACTAGGGAGAGAATCAGACAAATTGAGGCAAAAGCTTTAAGAAAGCTGAAGCATCCCAGTAGATCCAAAATTTTGCGCAGCTTTTTGAATTTGATGTAGCTTGTTATAGAAGTTGCTTCAGTTTTAGAATTCATACAAAATTGCACTCCAAAAGATTAGTTAAATTATGATTTTATTTGAAAGTTTATCCATGCACTATGGGCACACATCTTTATTTAAAGATGTGAATCTAATGCTTAAATCCAATAGTACTTATGGTTTAATTGGTGCTAATGGTGCAGGTAAAACCACATTATTGAAGCTTGTTTTAGGTCAAGAAGAGCCCAGCGCAGGCAATATTATTATAAATAAAAGTTTAAAAATAGGAGCGTTAAAACAGGATCAATTTAAATATGCAAATGACCGCATAATTGATATTGTGCTACGTGGCAACAGTAATTTATGGGAAGCTCTAACTCAGAAAGAATTGTTACTTAATAAAGATCATATCACTGAACAAGATGGATTTAAACTTGCAGAGTTGGAAACTATTATTGCAGAAAATGATGGTTATATAGCAGAGACAAATGCTGAAATCATACTAGATGGCCTTGGTATTGAGGAGAAACATTTTAGGGAACCGCTAAGTAAATTGTCAGGTGGTTATAAAATACGTGTATTATTAGCGCAATGTCTGTTTGCTGCTCCCGATATATTGTTGTTAGATGAACCTACAAATCACTTAGATATCCTATCAATCCAATGGTTAGAAAATTTCCTTATCAATACTTTCAAGGGGATTTTACTTTTAATTTCCCATGACCATGACTTTCTTAATTCGACCTGCGATAATATATTAGATATTGATTACAACACCATAACGCTTTATATCGGCAATTATGATAAGTTTGAACAAGACAAACAGAATATTGCTGAAAGAAAGCAGCATGAGAAATCTGCTATTGATAAAAGAATTAAGAAAGATCAAATTTTTATTGAAAGATTTAGAGCAGCTGCTGCACGTGCACGACAAGCTGCATCTCGTGAAAAACAACTTAAAAAGATTAAGGTTCCTGAAATTCAGACAACCTCTAGGATAGCTCCAAATTTCGCCTTTCAACAAGAAAAGAAATCCGGAAAAGAAGTCTTAGATGTTAGCAAGCTATGTCTCTCATTTAAAGATATAAAACTCTTTCAAAATCTATCTTGTAAAATACACAGGGGAGAAAAAATAGCTATTTTGGGTCAAAACGGTATCGGAAAATCGAGTTTACTAAAAATTTTGTTAAACATTATTCCTTGCGATAGCGGCGAAATAAAATGGGGTTATAATGCAGAGACTACATATTTCTCACAAGATCACCAGGAACTAATCAAAGGAACTTCTACTGCTTTCGACTGGCTTATGAATACTAGTAACATCTCAACAATAGAGAAGCTTAGAGGCATATTAGGCAAAATGCTTTTTACACAAGATGATGCTAATAAATCTGTATCAATTTTAAGCGGGGGCGAGGCCGCAAGGCTTTTATTTGCTAAGATTATGCTAGAAAAAGCAAACATTCTGATACTTGATGAGCCCACAAATCATCTGGATTTAGAGAGCAGAGTTGCTTTATCTTCAGCTTTAAAGATTTTTGAAGGCACTGTGGTTTTTGTTAGCCATGATAGAAATTTTGTTTCTAAAGTTGCAACCCGTATAATCTTTCTTTATCAAAAAGGAGTCATAGATTTTAAAGGTACTTATGATGCTTTTAGAGAAAAATATAGCAAATTCTTTGAAAATTAATTAGATAATGATTCTAATTTTTTACAATTTCTAAAAGAATAAAAGATTTTAAAAAAAACTTGATGTATAATGCTTTGAATAAATCTTACTAGAATAATAATATGAAGTTTTTTATAGATACTGCTGATGTAAATGAAATAAAAGAACTAGCTAGCACAGGGCTTGTAGATGGGGTAACTACAAATCCTTCGCTCATTGCAAAATCAGGCAGAGATTTCGTTCAAGTTATCAAAGACATTTGCCAGATTGTAACTGGACCAGTAAGCGCAGAGGTAATTGCAACTGAGGCTAGAGAAATGATAGCAGAGGGAGAAAAACTAAGCAAAATTGCGAACAATGTCGTAGTTAAAATTCCTTTAACTTGGGAAGGCTTAAAAGCATGTAAGGCTTTATCCGAAAAGGGAATTAAAACTAATGTGACTTTATGTTTTTCCGCTAATCAGGCATTGCTTGCCGCAAAGGCAGGGGCAACATATATATCTCCATTCATTGGCAGATTAGATGACATAGGTCAAGATGGCATGGAACTAATTCGTGAAATACTAGATATGTACGATAACTATCCAGAATTGGAAACAGAAGTTCTAGCTGCATCAATTAGACATACTCAGCATATTACTCAAGCAGCACTGCTTGGAGCGCATGTCGCAACAATTCCACCAAAAATAATGAAACAACTACTCAAGCATCCTTTAACTGAGCAAGGTTTAGAAACCTTTCTGAAAGACTGGCAAACAGCGGAACAAGAAATTTTGGTAAAATAAAATGCTTCGTTTCGCGTGTGATTTTCAGTTGGTTTTTCTATTTATTATGACGAGCTATTTGTTGGGATCGATACCTTTTGGATTGATCTTGATTAAACTTGCTGGCCTTGGTGATATACGTAAACTTGGCTCTGGTAATATCGGAGCTACTAATGTTTTGCGCAATAGTAATAAATTGTTGGCAGTAGCAACAGTGCTTCTTGATGGAGGCAAAGGAGTTGTTGCGATTTTTCTTGTTCGAATTTTTTGTCAAGATTACCTAGTAGACATATGCGTTGGCGCCGCTGCAATAGTTGGTCATATTTTCCCAGTTTGGCTCCGATTTAAAGGAGGAAAAGGAGTCGCAACTTCTCTAGCAGTATTTCTAGTGCTGAATTGGCAAGTAGGTCTATTTGCCTGTGTTATTTGGCTTATAACTTATATAGCAATTAGAATATCAGGTGTTTCTGCGTTGGTAACATTTATTGCAACACCAATTGCTACTTATTTTTTAACCTATGATATAAGATTGATTGTTGCAGTTAGTTTTATATGTATGTTAGTGGTTGTTAGACATTACGAAAATGTAAAACGCCTGATAAAAGGCAAGCATCACTGAAACTTCCCAAACTCAGAAGCTTTAAACTAATGATTATGTTCAGCCAACTTACGAGTATAAGCGACATACAGCGCTTTTATATCTACAAACCAAACTACTATTAATAGAATAAATACAATCATTAAATATGGTGCAATGCTGTCGTAAGTAGCGCTTGGGAAAATTATAAATAACAACGACTGAATCAATGCCCCGCCTGACTTTGCCCATCTAGCACCTACTACATCTATAGCAGCCTTTCCCTTTGACTTAATATCTGCGCTCGCAGGAATATATGCCATTTCTTTTGTTGTATCAAAAAAGGAATATTTTATTCCCTTAGTTAAAATATTTTGGATTGCACCAAGTACTACGGCAATGAAAATTGGATTCATTCCAAAGGAAGATACAATCGGATAAAAATAATCATCAAACACAACAAAGGCAAAAAAACCAATTCCTGTTATAAGCATCATAGTTGGAGTAAGCATTGCACCAAAGAGCCATCCCAGTATACGCAATATGTGCGCTCCTGTAATCATAAACACTATTGTACACACAGCCGTCCATTTCATAATATCGCCCATAAAGTAAGCAAATTGGTTAACATCAGGATATAAAATTTTTAGCTTACTTTTCCATACCCCCTCTATAATATTAATATTAATTCCGTATGAAAAAATTAATATTACGATTAACCATAAGTACCTTGTTGAAATAATAATCTTTAAGCTTTCTGCTAAGGTGATTTTTGACTTTAATGTTTCTTGCTTTCTCGGAGATAAGGTAATGTGCTCTTCTCCAATTACACAATTTTTTATATATATAAAAAAAGATAAAGCACCAAGGGTTGCAAAACTTGCTGACAACATGATGGTCATTATAAATTGGTTAAATTTCCAACCAAAAATATATAATTCCTGAGCTCCTTGTGAGGCTGCATATTGTACAACTATCCCGCCTAAACCAGCGCCTATATGTCCAATAACTCCACACATAGGATATATTCTTTTTGCCTCTTCAGTTTTAGTTATATTATTTGCAAACTGCCAGTATAGCATAAAGATCATAGCAGACCCCCAAAGCTCCGCTACTATATAGTAAAGCACGAAAATCCACTTCCCATATATCTTAAAAAACCATTTGAAATGGTCGAAATCTAAAATAAATAAGCCAAAATTAATCTTAGTATTTATTAAAGCTTGAATCGATTCTGGCTTTGGATGAAGCCAATCATTAAGCGGATATAGAATAAAAGCAAACGCCAAGAAAAAGACTAAAAAAAAACCTGCTATATAGTAAAATATTTTTTCAAAATCCAACCTCTCGCTAAGATATGTATAGAGCAGCATAAAGGAAAGAGCAGCTGGGGTAATAACATACATTTTAACAAAAGGTATTGCCTCAGCTCCAATAATTGGAACAATCAGGCTGTCTTTTACTGCCCTCAGAACTGTGTAATTAAATAGAATGAAAAAAAGCATCGCTCCCATAGAAAGGAACTTTTTCCACTCTCCTTTATGAATAGGAGCAAAAATATATAAAACTCTTTTGACCACTGATTTTTCTAATTAAATTATACATTCTCAAACTCTTTAACTATCTTCTCTGTAATAAGTTTCGCATCACCAAATAACATCATGGTATTGTCTCTAAAAAATAATTTATTTTGTACTCCTGCATACCCTGGAGACATACTACGCTTAACGAAAAATATATGTTTTGCATTTTCTACATCCAATACCGGCATACCGTAAAGTGGGCTAGATGTATCGGTTTTCGATGCTGGATTTGTTACGTCATTTGCACCAATCACATACGCTACATCAGCTGTGCTAAATTCTTTATTGATATCTTCCAGTTCGAATACTTTATCATAGCTAATACCCGCTTCAGCTAATAACACGTTCATATGACCTGGCATTCTTCCCGCCACAGGGTGAATTGCATACTTAACTGATACCCCTGCTTTTTCTAGCAAATCATTCATCTCTTTTAAAGCGTGTTGTGCATGAGCTACTGCCATGCCATAGCCTGGCACTATTATTACAGAAGAAGCATTTTTAAGTAAAAATGCAGCGTCTTCAGGGCTACTAGCCTTAACTGTGCCTTCTTCTTCATCGTTTACATCTTGTTCAGATTGACTACCCAAACCTCCTAGTATTACATTTACAATCGACCGATTCATTGCTTTACACATTACATGACTGAGAATTGCGCCACTTGCTCCAACAAGAGCTCCAGTGATAATCAACAAACTATTGCTCAAGGTAAATCCTATACCAACAGCAGCCCATCCAGAATATGAATTTAACATCGATACAACAACAGGCATATCTGCTCCCCCTATCGGGATAATTAGTAACAATCCTAGTAATGCAGAAATCACTATAACAGTAGTAAACATATTGATTGATTCAGTTTTACAAAACTTAATTGCAAGAAAAACCGTTATTAAAGCAATTGCCAAATTAACAATATTACTGCCACGAAACTTCAGTGGTTTTGCTGTGATTAATCCCTGCAATTTCGCAAAAGCAACTACAGATCCAGAAAAAGTAACAGCACCAATAGCCGCGCCAATAACTAGTTCAATTAAACTTCCAAGTTTTAAACTTCCACTAACACCAATGCCATAATCTTCTGGAGCCATCAATGCGCTCATAGCAATCAATACCGCAGCAAGTCCAACAAGGGAATGAAATCCAGCAACCAGTTGTGGCATTGCTGTCATTTTAATTTTTAATGCAACCACTGTTCCTATAATTGCCCCAAGTGCTATGCCGAGAATAATAATAAGCTTGTTGTCAATATTGGGATTATAAAGGGTTGCTCCAATAGCTAGAGTCATACCAATCACTCCAAAAATATTACCTTGTCTTGCTGACTTAGGAGAAGAAAGCCCTTTTAGAGCGAGTATAAAAAATACTGCAGATGTTAAATAAACTATAGCTATGATGGTTGACCCCATAATTACTCTTTCTTTTTAAACATTTTAAGCATTCGCTGCGTTACTATAAATCCACCGAAAATATTTATTGATGCAATCAGTGCCGCAATAAAACCAAGTACTTGTGATCCTCCAAATCCCCGTGCTCCTAATGTAAGAATCGCACCTACTATAATTATTCCTGAAATTGCATTAGTAATGGACATGAGCGGTGTGTGCAAAGCTGGAGTTACCTTCCATACCACATAGTATCCAATAAAACATGCAAGTACAAAAATAGTTAGCAAAGATATGAAAGAATCCGTATTGCTACCAGTTATGGTATCTTGATTGCTAGAAGCAAAATGCAATATTTTTTCAGACAAGTAGGTAGCTTTTTCGTGTAAAGCTTTTGCTTCTTTAGCTATGATGTTAATATCCTTCATTTTTACCTTGCAGAATCATTTACTATATAACCATTATGAGTAATAAGTGACGACTTGATGATCTCATCATCTAGATTTACCCTTAAACTCTTTGTTTCTTGAATGTATAATAATTTAACAAAATTGAATAAATTTTTCGCATATAAACTACTTGCATCAGTTGGTACTCTCGACGGATAATTACTATATCCAATGATTCGTACACCTTTATAATTAATAACTTTATCAAGTTCAGTTACTTCACAGTTGCCACCATTGATTGCTGCTAAATCAACAATAACTGATCCAGGCTTCATATCGTCCACCATTTGTTTAGTAATCAAGATTGGCGCCTTCTTCCCAGGTATTAAAGCCGTGCATACCGCAATATCTGAAGCTGCTAATGTTTTATGGATTAATTCAGATTGTTTTTGTTTATAGTCTTCGTTAGCTTCCTTAGCATAACCACCTTTAGTTTCCAACTCTTGACTCTCTTCCGCAGGCACCTCAATAAAAGTTGCACCTAAGCTTTCTACTTGTTCTTTTGCCGCAGGCCTTACGTCAAAAACCTTTACTACTGCACCGAGTCTCTTAGCTGTTGCAATTGCTTGTAACCCTGCAACCCCCGCTCCTAAGATTAATAATTTTGTTGGGATCACTGTCCCAGCAGCAGTCATCATCATAGGGAATATTTTTTGATACTCATATGAAGCATCTATTATCGCGCGATAACCAGCTAGATTACTTTGAGATGAGAGTACATCCATTGATTGTGCGCGAGTAATTCTTGGCACTAATTCCATTGCAAAAGATGTTATACCTTTTTTGCAATATTCTTTGAATAGCTCTAGATTCTTTGCAGGAGACATCATAGCTACAACCACAGCTCCTTTTTTCATAAAAGCCAGTTCTGTATTTTTCTTATATTTATTTGGTGATGGTTGTACTTTCAGAATTACATCAGCATCGCTAATTATTTCTAAAGGAATCTTAGATATTTTTGCACCGACTTCTTCATAGGCACTATCAGTAAAGCTAGCTGCAAGGCCCGCTCCACTTTCTACATAAACTTCAATACCTAAATCTGAAAAATTTTTTATTGTTGCCGGAGTAGCTGCTACTCTCCTTTCGCTATCTTCTCGCTCTTTTAGAATTCCAATTTTCATAATTACGAATAGGGATTTTATTTAATATATACTTTTAGAAATTATTTTCAAGATATTTTTTCTTTACTTACTAAAGTTCATCATTTTCCATAGAAAATTCGATACACCCACTTCTTTAATTTTTTCTCCGGGAGTGTATTGCTCTGATGCTATCTTGAATGTCAACACACACGTGTGACACAAAGCTTAATTTGCAAAATTTAGAAAAATGCTTTATAATAGTAATATATAGTTAGCTAACTGTTTAGCTATTTAAATTGTTGTAAAAAAGAGAGGTTATTATGACAGATGCTACTAATGCTGCAGATTATTTTAAAAATTTTCTTCAGAATATGCTAACCTACGGCAAATCATTTGACTACACAAAAGCTATGTCAAATTTTGATTTCGCTAAAACTTTAGAGACAAATAAAGATAATATTCATTTTGCTTCGAATATTCATTTTGCTTCTGAAATCAATAAAATGGTTAGTGAAAAAGCACAATGTGTTATGGAAAAACAATCTGAGATGTTTCAAGAAAATATTAAAAATGTGTTAGATGCTATGCAAGGTGTCTCTAACAACCCTTCAGATCCGAAAAAGCTTATTGAAAAACAAAATAAATTATACCAACAAAGCTTGAAACGCAATATGGATTATGCTCAGGAATTAGCCGACATCTACGCAAAAACAAATGTAGAAGTTTTTAAAAAATGCACTGAGCAAATGCAAAACAGCATGAATAAATCTAACAAGACTAAGTCATAAATCTAACAAAGCTACATCAACTCATAGAGAGAAGAAGCTTAGAATAAAAATTAAAGAACCAAAACTTTTTTCTCCGTTATAATAACGTCCAATTTTTGGTCATGTTCTTCGTAAGGCAGAAGAACTTGTGATAGTTGCTTCTCGTAGCAGAGAGCAATTACATGTAATAATTTCTTTGTTTTTCTTTGTTTTATTAAATATTTATCATAAAAGCCCTTTCCATACCCTATCCTATTACCTTCAATATCACAAGCAATAAGCGGAGCAATAATTACGTTAGGTATAGTGTATACCGTTCCTATTGGTTCTGAAATGTGATAACGATCATTAATGACCAATTTTGTATGAGGAATCCATGTTTTAAATTCGAGAGCTGCTGAGTCTTTAGCTAGTACTGGTAAAGCGCAGGTAATGTTTTTATTAGCTAGGTGTTGGAGTAACGGCGCAACATTAAGTTCATTATTAAGTGGCCAATATGCTCCTATTACAAGTGAGTGCTTTAATTTCTCTAAGAACTTTATAGAATTTTCTATTATTAGGGGAAGTGAGTTTGTAATATACTCTGGCTCTAGATTATTTCTAATCTTTTTGAATTTTTGCCGAATAAGCTTCTTTTGTGCAAAAACAGACATAATATACGTGCTCTTGATTTACATAAACACATTATATCATGTAAGCCTGTATCAAACAATTATTTGGAATAAAACTCAACTATAAAATGCGGTTCCATAGTAGTTGCATAAGGTATGTCTGCTAAAGATGGAACTGTTACAAAAGAGCCTTTCATTGCTTTTGGATCAAAAGTTAAATAACTTGGTATAGAACGTTCCATTTTTTGGGAAGCTTCTATGCAAAGAGGCATTTCTTTTGATGTCGTTTTTAACTCAATAGTATCATTAGGTTTTACTAAATAGCTTGGAATGTTAACGACCTTGCCATTAACTAATACATGTTTATGGCCAACAAGCTGTCTAGCAGAAAAGATTGTTGGTACAAGATTAAGTCTATATACAACAGCATCCAGTCTTCTTTCAAGTAATCCAACTAAGTTTTCTGCTGAATTACCTTTTTGCTTCATTGCTTTTAAATAAGTATTCTTAAATTGCTTTTCAACAATATTATAATATTTCTTTAGTTTTTGCTTTGCTTGCAGCTGTGTACCATGCACAGTTTTTCGTTTTTGTCCGAATGATGCACCATGTTGCCCAGGAGGATAATTCTTTTTATGCACTGGATCTTTTGCACTACCCCAAAGACTTTCTCCTAATCTTCTACAAATTTTATATTTTGATTTTACTATTTTAGTCACAAATTTCCTTACTATTTAATCGGTTTATAAGAGTTTTGATAATATACAATAAAATCAAAGCCTGTCAATATCTATTTATTAGTATTAAAGGCAGCAATGGTTGCTTCACACAATTATGTTGCAGCTCTTATCAAGATATGCTAATTTTACTTATCATTTATTAATTGCTTAGATGTTGCAGGATTTAAAAATTTCTCAAAAATATGCGCTCGCCTTATTCAAAGCGTGTGAAAAAGCAAAGTCTATTAAAGCTGTTACTGCAGATCTTGTCTGCCTTAAGGAGGCATGGAATCAATCCGCTAAACTCATTGAGTTTATTAATAGTCCTATTCATAATAGCAACACAAGGACTCAATTACTTGATACAATTAGCAAAAAATTACATTTACACTCCAACATCAAGAATTTATTATGCATTCTCGCAATTAATCGCAGACTGAACCTTTTAGTACTTATAGTAAACGATTACTTGAAGCTATACAGGGATGCGAACAATGAACAATTAGTTAAAATAACCACAACACATAAATTAAGTGTAGATCAAAGTACTACAATCAAAAAATCTTTAGAACTGCAGCTAGATAAAAAGATTATAATCAAAAATATTATTGATGAATCTATTCTCGGCGGAATAATAATCCAAATAGATTCATTTGTAATCGATAACTCTACCAGCAATAAATTAAATAACATACAACTATTAATTAATAACAAATTTAAAGAGAGCTCCTGAAATGACTTTAAAAGCACCAGAAATTGTAAAAATGCTTGAAAAACAAATTAGCAACCTTGACACTAAACCAGAGTTCAAAGAAGTAGGGCAAGTTATCTCAGTTGGAGACGGTATCGCAAAAGCTTATGGATTAGACAATGTACAAGCAAACGAAATGGTTGAATTCGAGGATGGCACAAAAGGCATGGCACTTAATCTCGAAGAAAATTCTGTTGGAATAGTAATTTTTGGTAACGAGAGAGGGATAAAAGAAGGAGATACAGTTAAAAGAACTGGTAATATCGTTCAAGTTCCTATTGGAAAGGAATTACTAGGGCGAGTTGTTGATGCATTAGGCAGACCCATTGATGAAAAAGGAGAGCTTAAAGCAAAAAATTTTAGCACAGTTGAGGTAAAAGCACCCGGAATCATTCTCAGAAAATCAGTACACGAACCAGTGCAAACAGGAATTAAATCTATAGATGCATTAATTCCGATTGGTCGTGGACAACGTGAACTTATTATAGGTGACAGGCAAACAGGAAAAACAGCGATCGCAATAGACACTATTTTAAATCAAAAGAAAGTTAACCAAAGCAAGGATGAAAGCAAGAAACTGTATTGCGTTTATGTAGCTATAGGACAAAAACAATCAACCGTTGCAAGAATTGTAGAAAAATTAGCAGAAGAAGGTGCGCTTGAATATACCATAGTTGTTGTAGCATCTGCTTCTGATTCTGCACCTTTGCAGTTTTTAGCACCTTATACCGGAGCTGCTATGGGTGAATTTTTCCGAGATAATAAGATGCATGCTTTAATAGTGTACGATGATTTATCAAAACATGCAGTAGCCTATAGACAAATGTCACTCTTGTTAAGAAGACCTCCTGGACGTGAAGCGTTCCCCGGCGATGTATTCTATTTGCATTCAAGATTGCTAGAGAGGGCCGCAAAATTAGATGATAACTACGGTGCTGGTTCTTTAACCGCATTGCCAATTATTGAAACACAGGCAGGAGACGTGTCTGCTTACATACCAACCAATGTGATCTCAATTACAGACGGTCAAATCTTCCTTGAAACAGGATTATTTCATAAGGGAATAAGACCAGCAGTAAATGTAGGACTATCTGTAAGTAGGGTGGGATCAGCAGCGCAGATAAAGGCAATGAAGCAAGTTGCTGGAACAGTGAAATTAGATCTTGCTCAATTTAGAGAGATGCAAGCATTTGCCCAATTTGGATCAGATCTTGATGAATCCACAAAGCAGATGCTAGATAAAGGACAAAGATTAACAGAGCTGTTAAAGCAAGATCAATATAAACCTTTGGCGGTTGAAGAGCAGGTGATAATTATTTATGCCGGAGTTAATGGTTATTTGGATAATATACCTTTAGATAGTATCAAAAGATTTGAACAAGAATTAGTATTGTTCATAAATAATCCAGAAAATAAAGCCTTATTAAATAAGATTGCTACAGAACAAAAAGTTACCGATGAAATAGAGGAACTTCTCAAAACAACGTTAACTAAATTCTTGCACATTTTTACATAAAACCAATATGTCGAATTTAAAAACTCTAAGAACTAGAATTAGCAGCATAACATCTACTCGTAAAATTACGCAAGCAATGAAGCTTGTCTCTGCTTCTAAACTTAAAAAATCCCGTGATGCAATGGAAGCTAATCGTCCATACATCACCGAAATGAACGAACTTGCTACAATTTTAGTAGAGCAAATACACGATAAAAATCAACATCCTCTACTTTATGGCAGACCAACAGAGGGGATTTATAATCATTTAGTAATAGTCCTTGGTTCAGAAAGAGGACTTTGTGGTTCTTTTAACAGCAGCCTAGCTAAAGAGGTAAAACAAAATATCAACATACTGGGAAGTAAAGGCGCAAAAGTACAAGTTCTATGCATAGGTGCAAAAATTTTTGCTTTGCTGAAATATACACTTAATACAACAATCGATTTACTATATAGTGACAGCAATAAACTTGCTAAAAATGCCAGAACAGTAGCAACTGATTTAATTAACAAGTTTAAATTAGAAGAGTTTGATATATGTTCAATTTATTATAATAGCTTTGTATCCGTCATGGCGCGTGATATTATATCGAAACAAATCTTACCATTGCATACTGAAATTAATGAAGAAGAAACCGTTAAATTTGAATGTGAACCAGAAGCAGAACTTATGATTCAAGAATTAGCGCACAATTTTATTGTTGGTAATCTTACGGCGATGTCATTTGAAACTACAGCTAGCGAACACGGAGCCCGAATGACTTCAATGGATAGTGCTACACGTAATGCTGGAGATATGATAGATAATTTAACAACTTTATATAATCGTACAAGACAAGCAGCAGTAACAACTGAATTAACCGAAATAATATCAGGGGCTGAATCAATTAAACAATAGGAAAAATGATGACAAAACTTATAGGAGAAGTAACACAAGTAATTTCAGCAGTAGTAGATGTAAGATTCGAAGGAGAATTACCTGCTATTTTGAATGCCCTTGAGTGCAAAATTGGCGACAGGAAGCTTGTTCTTGAAGTAGCTCAGCAAATAGACAATAATCAGATTAGAACAATTGCCATGGATTCTACTGATGGATTAGTGCGAGGTACAAAAGTTATCGACACTGGGGAACCAATTACCGTACCAGTAGGACCTCAAGTATTAGGAAGAATCATTAATGTGCTGGGAGAACCGGTAGATAATCGTGGCGCAATCAAAAGTAATACTACTACAGCTATTCATCAACCAGCTCCAAAATTTATAGACCAATCCACTAGTAATGAAATATTACACACAGGGATTAAAGTGATTGACCTGCTTGCTCCTTATGCAAAAGGTGGAAAGGTTGGATTATTTGGTGGCGCTGGAGTTGGTAAAACAATCATAATAATGGAGCTAATCAATAACATTGCTAAATCTTACGGAGGCTATTCAGTTTTTGCTGGTGTAGGTGAGCGCACCCGTGAGGGAAATGACCTTTATCGAGAAATGATTGCTTCGAAGGTAATCGATGACAAAGATCTATCTAAATCAAAAGCAGTGTTAGTATATGGGCAAATGAATGAACCTCCTGGAGCAAGAGCAAGGGTTGCGTTAACCGGCCTTACACAAGCCGAATATTTCCGTGATCAAGAAGGCCAAGATGTGCTATTCTTTGTTGATAATATTTTTAGATTTACTCAGGCAGGCTCTGAAGTATCTGCACTTTTAGGTCGTATCCCTTCTGCAGTAGGCTATCAGCCAACTCTTGCAACTGATATGGGAACATTACAAGAGCGTATTACTTCTACTAGGAAGGGTTCTATTACTTCTGTGCAAGCTATATATGTTCCTGCTGATGATTTAACAGATCCCGCTCCGGCAGCTTCTTTCTCCCACCTTGATGCAACTACTGTATTAAGCAGGCAAATTTCTGAACTTGGGATTTATCCAGCTGTAGATCCTTTAGACAGCACATCTAATATGATTAGTCCCTCAATAATAGGACAAGAGCATTATGATGTTGCAAGAGCAGTACAAAAAACTCTCCAAGCCTATAAATCTTTACAGGATATCATTGCTATTCTTGGTATGGATGAGTTGTCGGAAGAAGATAAATTGACCGTTTATAGAGCAAGAAAAATTCAGAGATTTTTATCACAACCATTTTTTGTAGCTGAAGTCTTCACTGGAAAACCAGGGAAGTTAGTCTCGCTAGAAGAAACAATAAAGGGCTTTAAGGGTATTGTTGAAGGTGCATATGATGACTTGCCAGAAGCAGCATTTTATATGGTTGGTAATATTGATGAAGCAATAGAAAAAGCAGAAACACTTAAAACTCAAGCAGGTTAAATGGTAGAGAAGCTAACGGTTAATCTTTTAACTCCAGACACAGTTGTACTGCAAAAAGAAGCAGAGATGATATTGGTACCTGGAGATGACGGAGAAATAGGCATATTGCCAGAACACATTGCATTAGTTACTCGCCTAAAACCAGGAGTGGTAAAAATATACAATGCTGGTAAAGTCGAGGACAAAATATTTATTTCAGGAGGCTTTGCAAAAGTTCATCAAAACCAACTTAATATTTTAGTCGAATCTTATAATAACATCGAAGACCTTAATGCTGAACTAACACAAAAAGAAATCTCCCATTTTGAAGAAGAGTTGATGACTTCAGAAAACGAAGATTTTTTAAATTCTACATTTAAAGAAATTGCTCTTCGTCGCAAAATTATTGAAACCATTCAGGAATATAGATAATTCATGGCAACTGTTCTACCTTTCTCAGAAAATATACTCTCTGAGGTTAATAAATATTTGAGCAACGGGAAGATAATAGCCTTTCCTACGGAAACAGTTTACGCCCTTTCTTGCGATGCAACTAATAAAACAGCAATGGATAAGCTTTACCAAATTAAGCAACGCAGCTATAAGCAAGTTTATGCTATTTTAGTAGCTGATGTAAAAGAAATGGGGAAATACGCTGAAACAGATGAACGAGCTCATAGCTTGGCAGAAAAGTTTTCTCCTGGCCCGCTTACTTATGTGCTTAAAGCAAAGAAAAACATAGGGATTTGCAGTGCTTTGATCAAAGATGGTAAGATCGGGGTTAGAATTCCTGATCACAAAATAGCACAAAAAATTCTGCAGAACTATTCTAAGCCATTAATTGCAACTAGTGTAAATTTCGCAAAACAATCCAGCGCTTTGTGTGTTGAAGAAATTTCTGCAAAAATTAAAGAACTGATCGATCTGATTATAGATGGTGGAAAATGTACTTTAGGGATAGAATCAACCATTGTAGATTTGTCAGAGAAAAAGAAAATTACTGTACTAAGAAAAGGATATATCTCACAAAACGATATAGCGCAGTGTTTAGATTCTTCAGCATCTTAGGCTACTTTGCGTGGTAATACCAAATCCTTATGCAAAGTCAAATTTATATGTCTTACATTACTGGATTTTTTATGTGCAAGTAGATTTCTGTATACTTGCACATTGCTAAGCACATGCTGTATATACGACCTGGTTTCGGAGAAAGGGGTCTTTTCTATCCACTCTACAACTTTATCAGGATTTTTTAATTCTCTAGGATCTCCATATTTTTTAATCCATTTATTTACATTATGTGGGCCTGCATTATATGCAGCTATTGCTAAAACGTAAGACCCATTATAATCCTTTAATAGGCTTGACAAGTAATGGCTTCCTAAGCGCATATTAAGTTGAGGGTTGCGATACAAAGAAACCCTGGTGAATTTTAAATTTAACTCTTTTGCAGTTTGCCTTGCTGTAGGATACATCAGCTGCATTAACCCCATCGCTCCAACTGAGCTACGTGCTTGCGAATTAAATTCACTTTCTTGGCGGATAATGGACCATAACAAAGCTTCTTCAAGATTACTTTTTGGTGCATTAGGCAAAGTAGGATATGAATAATCAACAAAGAATGCCCCTCTACGCGCAGACTCTTTACTAGAAATTACCGAAAGTGAGTTAACGCTGATATCGTATCCAAATTTAGCTAGTAAATATCTTTTAGCAATAGTATTTGCTGCTCTGGATGCATTGCTCATAAATTTTCTCGATATTCCGTATTGATTATCTTGACTGAAGATATGGCTCGCTCTTACTAAGTCGTTGTTCTTTAGCCATGCTAAATCTTTATGGGTTACCTGTGGTGCTTTGGGAATGACATATCTATTATTAATACGCAACTTCATTTTTGCAAGTTGGCCATAAAAAGTATCTGGATATGCTGCAGCTTTCACAAAATATTTTTGTGCAACAGTGTTATTACCTATTCTTTGCAATGCAATTCCAGTCCAATACGCTCCCTTTGATACGCTAATAGAAAATTTTGAGTTATTTAGGATGTTTTTAAAATGCACTAATGCTTTGTTATCTTTTTTAAGATAACTATATGCTATTTTACCTGCAAACCATTCTCCATCCACATAATTTACAAAATCTTTGTAATTATGTGAGCTAGCAATTTTATATGCTGTAAGATGTTCTCCTTTATCTACAAGTTCCAATGCGGTACGCATCCTAATATTAAACCATTTATCAGATTTTATCTCAGCTATATTAGAATTGGCTAAAATTAATCTTGCTACCTTATCATCATGCTCTCTCTTTCTATGCCATAAAGCTTCAGCATAAAGCAACCCTGGATCTTTGCGTAATTTTCCAGGAACAAGATTTAAAATATTATTCAGATCACCCCTGTTTTTAAGTAATAGAACCCGCGCCTTAAACAAAGATTGATAATTTTTATCAAGCAGCTGTAACAGATCTGGATCTAATCGACTATTACCGGTCCTAAGCAAGTAATCTAGCTTTGCAATATGATGCTCCTGCTTAAGATATTTTCTGTATTTAACAAGAAAATCCTTTCGTTCACCTTTGCTATATTTTGCTTCTATCCAAGTTTTGTGTACTAATTTTATGAACTTGTTATTCTTAGGGTCATGTTTAGAAATACTCAAATAATATTTTAAACCATCAGATGTTGTAGGAGGGTTATTATTAAGCCATATCAATGCGTTACTTTTATCAACCTTTGAATCCAATTTACTTTCAGCTCTTGAAATTAACAGCGCACGATCTGGAAAATGGCGATTTACAGAAATAAACCTGATTATCTCTTCAAAAGAAGCATTGCTCTTAGGATCCCGATATTTAAGCCATTGAACAATTTTATACAAAACTGGGTCATTGTGAGCTTTTGCGCAATTGAAAGCTTCGTTCCAACGTGTGTGTCTAGCGAGCTTTACAGCAGAACATTCAGAAACATCTGTATTTGCTGCTACACTTTCCTGCAATTCTACTAGTTGTATCAATAAAATAAAAATAGCTGCATGCTTTCCTACTATCAGAACGCGGCACAATAATCCCCTTAAGCGACCTAAAATACTTAAGGCCCGTTGCAAATAACCTATAATTAAACCTATCAAGGAAATCATCTTTGTAAAAAATAAAAATTGTTATTCATTATAATAACATAAATACTGTTAACATTCTATTAACAATACGTTTAAATATAATTAATGCAAACCATATTTTATAACTCTCTCCCCTTGAATATGGGGAATTAATGTATACATTTATATCTATCTTTCATCAACATAACAAATGTAAAAACTATGAATACCAGCACTGCTAATACCGAAGTAAGAAAATTTGATGCCGAAGTAGGAAAAGTCCTCAACTTAATGATTAATTCATTATATACAAATAAAGATATTTTTCTGCGCGAACTTATCTCTAATGCTTCTGATGCATGTGATAAACTGAGGTACGAAGCAAATAAGCAGCCGGATTTATTAAAAGATTCAAATCTTAAAATTACTCTTACACTGAATCAAGAAAATAAAGAGCTAATCATCCGCGATAATGGCATAGGGATGAGCAAACAAGAGCTGATCGAAAACTTAGGCACCATTGCTAGATCAGGGACTCAGGGATTTTTAGAGCAACTTACCGGTGACAAGACAAAAGATGTACAGATGATCGGTCAATTTGGTGTTGGCTTTTATTCATCTTTTATGATAGCTGAAGAAGTAATAGTAAAAAGTAGTAAGGCTGGAGAAAAAGAAACATGGGTGTGGCTTTCAAAAGGCACGGGTGAATTTACAGTAACAAAATCTGATGAATCGATGCCAAGCGGTACTGAAATCAGACTAAAACTTAAAGAAGGTGAAGAAATCTATGTAGATAAATTTAGAATTCAGCACATAATTAATACCTATTCTGATCATATTTCTATTCCTATAGAGCTTGTTGAAAAAGATAAAACCGAAACCATCAATAGTTCCTCTGCTCTTTGGACTAAGTCGAAATCAGAAATCAACAAAGATGAGTACAAGGCATTTTATAAAAAAATCTCATCTTCTGGTGACACACCATGGGTAATTTTGCATAATAAAAACGAAGGGGTGGTTGAGTATACTAATTTACTTTTCATTCCTTCAGTTAGAACCTTTGATTTATTCCATCCTGATAGAAGAAGAAGAATTAAACTGTATATCAAGAGAGTGTTTATCAATGACGAAGGAGTAGATATTATTCCTCCTTATTTAAGATTCTTACGTGGAATTATAGATTCCGAGGATTTACCTTTAAATATTAGCAGGGAATCTTTGCAGCACAATAATGTATTGCAGAAAATAAAAAAATCTATAGTAAAACGAGTATTATCAGAACTTGCAAGTAAATTAAAGGATGACCGCGAAGCTTATGTCAAATTCTGGAATAACTTTGGACCAGCATTAAAAGAAGGGTTATGCGAAAACCTAGATAATAAAGATGATCTTCTAAATATCTGCCTATTCAAAAGTCTTAAGTCCAATAAATTCATTACTCTTGATGAATACATTGCAACAATGCAAAAAGACCAGGATAGCATTTACTATATTAGTGGTGAAGATGAAGAGAGATTACGTACTCACCCTCAGTTAGAAGGCTTCATTAACAAAGGATTGGATGTCCTGCTCTTTACTGACTCAGTCGACGATTTCTGGGTTAATGTTAACCATCAATATAAAGAGAAAATGATTAAATCTGTTAGCAGAGCAGATATCAATTTGGAAAAAACTGATGACAACAAAGAGAAAAAAGACGATAGCAAAGAATCAAATAAAACTACCCTAACTGACTATTGCAAAAAAACTTTAGGAAGCTTAGTGCAAGATGTCAGGATTTCTAAGAAGCTCACCGAAAGTCCAGCATGCCTTGCAGTAGCTGAAGGAGCAATGGATATCAGAATGGAACGATTCTTGCGTGATCAAAACCAGCTACATTCATCTACAGCAAAAATACTGGAAATAAATGCGAATCATAAGATAGTTGAATTTATAGCAGAAAAGGTAAGTGCAGATAAAGCAGATGCTTCAACTGAAACTTTAGTGAAAATGCTATTTGACCAAGCTTGTGTGATTGAAGGCGAACCAGTGAGCGATTCAGCGGGATTCGTAAAAAGATTAAATGATATTATGTGCAAAGCAATCTAGGTCAATCGCAGTCACTGTCATATATCTTGATTTCAACCTGTAGAAAACTTATTAGTTTTTTTACAACTTTCACTTGACGTGGTGTTTTAATGTTATATGCTTCTCTATAGAATGTTTGTTTAATGTTGCATTAGGGGGGTAACAAACATGGAGAAGGTTAGTCTTTTACGCAATTTATCAACAAAAATTCATCCGATATTAACGGTATCTAACATTACTGATATTGCGGACGAATGTAATGTCAGCTATTCTAAAATCCTTTCATTTGTTAACCATTGTAGAAATCACAAACGAACCATTCATTATTGTCTACAACGGCTTATACATCACTATCGTCCAGATCTATCTCATTTTCCATAATATCGGAGATCAGCAATACCACTCTAGTGGCTTCAACAGAGTAAGGTGGGGAGGACACCTTACTCTGCAATCATTAACTTTGCAGTGTAACCTAGCAAAATTATAATGTAATAGGTAAAAAATACGGACTCTGGCAATAACTTAGTACATATGGGTTTAGACCTTGTATTCCTTGAGCCACATGTGTTATAAACTTCACAATGGCTAGGACAAAAAACTATACAGAAGTAATTACTTTATCAACTGACGGCAACTCAGTTAAAGTTAACTTGCGGCCTAGCACCAAAGCAAAGAATATTGCTCTACGTATTAATCACCTTAAAGAAATTGAGCTTGTACTACCAAAGGGAGTCCCCTCAGATTATGCCAAAAAGTTTCTTTTACAAAAGCAATCCTGGTTATTTAAAAAACTAAAGAGTATCAAAGAGCCAATGGAGCTTAAAGCTTCGGGACAAATAGCTATATTTGGAATAGGTCATAAAATTGATCATACGGTCTCTGACAATGTGACTTCTACTTCAATAGAAAGTGGCACCATCAAAATATCTTGTCCCGTTGATTGTATAAAAGATACAATTGCTGAGTTTTTAAAAGGCCTTTTTTTAAAAGAAATAACTAAAATGACTAAAACCATAGCAAAAAAACAAGGGCTTTCCTTTAATAAGATCAGTGTAAAAGATAACGTCTCTAGATGGGGAAGCTGCTCTTCTGATAAGAATCTATCTTTTAATTGGAGACTTGTCTTTGCTCCAAAAGAAATAGTAAAATATGTGGTAATACACGAGCTCTGTCATTTAAAAGAAATGAATCATAGTAGTAACTTTTGGGAATTAGTTGAATCAATTGAGTCTGATTATCTAATGGCGCGCCTTTGGCTAAAGAAAAACAAAGCAGTGATCCACTCTTACCTTAGGTGAGGTATGAAACCCAATCGCTTGCGGCTGAATTATTTACCAAAAAGGCCATTGTTAAAAAACAATAAATTTCTTCAAAGAACAACCTAATAGTCAATACTTGCTTTACCTAGATTATTAATTGCTATTATAATCAATTATCAGCTACTTTTTCCAGGATCAAGTTAATGTTGGATTTCATTAAAATTCTACAAGATAGAACAGAAGCAAAAAAAGAAAGAGAAAAAGACAACTATCTTTTGTTAGATTCTCCAGTTTCTGACTTTATTCCCTATGCCTGTCATTATGATAAAGATACGATTTTAACAAAAAACGGTGAACTTTTACAATCTATCAAGATAGAAGGGTTCTCTTACAAGGAGCTAGGAGATAAAAAGCTTAATTTACGTGATATGATAAAGCAGGTAATGAAGAAAATGAAGTCTAATAACTTGGCTATGTACCTGCATACCATACGGAAACGACAAAAATTAGACACAAACCCTCAATATGACAATGTTTTTTCTAGAAGCCTACATAGTTCCTGGGTGAAAAAAAACAATTGGGACAAAAAATTTACGAATGAGCTTCACATCACTATAGTGCATTCCGGTATGCCTCTAAAAGTAGGATATTATAATTTCTTTAAAATGTTTTTCCTAGGCTCCGTTCTCAATGAGCATGAGAAATTGCTCGAAAAATCAGCTGCAGAACTTAACTCTGTAGTGAATGAGACACTAAATTCTCTATCTGGCTATGGAGCTATAAAATTAGGAATGAAATATGATGACACTAGCGGTTATCATTCAGAAATTCTTAAGTTTTTTGCAAGCATAATTCACTTGGAAGAATCAAATATTGACGTACCCACGGCAGATCTTTCTAAGTATCTAGCAAAATATAAAATTGCTTTTGGCAATAATGCACTAGAAGTAAAAAAGAACGCAGGGAAGTTTTTTGCTACAATCTTATCTTTAAAAAAATACGAACACGCATCTTTGGATGCTATTGATATATTTTTACAGCTTCCTATCAGGTTTGTTATTACTCAGACTGTTAATTTTATTTCTAGTAAAGAGGCCTTAAAATCTTATAAATACCAAGGTTATGTTTTAGAGGTTAGTCGGGACAAAGAATTTAAAGAAATCTCGGGAATTGGTCAAATAATGGAAAAGAATGAGCAGTATGACGATACCTCATTCTGCGCAAGCCAAGTAACGATTATGATTATAGAGGATGAGCTCAAAAACTTAGATACAGCAATAAAAACTATACGGGATAAAATTGCAAGGATTGGTATTCCCGTTGTTAGAGAAGATATAAATATGGAGAATTGTTTCTGGTCACAATTGCCTGGTAATTTTAGTTTTATCTCTCGAAAAAATATTATGCCTTCCTCAAACATAGGAAGTTTTGCCTCTCTTTATAATTTTCCTTTCGGTTCATTAAAGGGGAAGTGGGGAGAACCGATTACTTTAATTAGTACTATTTCAGGCACCCCTTACTTTTTTAACTTTCATGTAGATGATAACGGCCATACTATTATCGTAGGCGATTACGGTTCTGGTAAAAGCGCTTTATTAAATTTTTTACTATCTGAATCTTTAAAAGTTAAACCAAAAGTACTCTATTTTGATTCGTATATGAATTCAGAAATTTATATTAAAGCACTTGGAGGTAAGCATAAAGTTTTGAGTTTTGATAATAGTACAGAATCAATAAAATTTAACCCATTGTTATTAGAAGATAGTGCAGAAAACAGGGATTTTCTTAAATATTGGTTTATATTTTTATTAGATAAATACGCTGATCCAAGTAATATTGAGGAGTATTTTCAAGTCATAGAAGGAGCTATAAAGGTTATATTTAGTTTGCCTAAAGAACAAAGAAAACTAAGTAATGTGTCTGAATTTTTTGTTGATACTTCGTTCGCTGCTATAAATAAAGTTATAATTGATGACTTAGCTTCTTGGCACGGCAAGGGTACTTTGTCACACATTTTTGATAATGATGTAGATGAGTTGCTTGAGTCCCTAGAAGATAACATTTTTGCTATTGATATGACTGCAATTTATGATACTCCTATAGGAATAAATTTACCTATTTTGAACTACCTATTGCATTGCTTTAAAACCTACTATACAGGACAAAACCCTTCTATATTAGCAGTGGCTAGCGGTAACCGTGTGTTTAATAGCATATATTTTGAAAAAAATCTTGAATATATCTTGAAAGATTTGCGTCAAAGAAATGCACTATTTTTAACTCACGCTTCCTTTAGTAGTGAAAAAGTAAATTGGAGCGGAATAATAGGACAAATTTATAACAGAGAAATGGCAACAAAGATATTTTTAGCTGATGACTCTGCCCATGAAAATGTTATTGCAATTTTCGAGTTATCAGACGAAGAACAAATGTATCTAAATGCTTTAGATAAGACAGATAAGCAGTTTATGATAAAACAACAAACTTCTGCGGTAGTGGCTAGTCTAGATCTATCTGATACTAATGAATCAAAGGTACTTACCTACAATGCACGCTTATGTGAAATTGCCAAAGAAACTATGGCTAAATATAGCAATGACCCAAATAAATGGCTGCCAGAGTTTTATAAACAGAGCTTATAAACTATTGAGAATTAGTATTAAGTTTGCTAAGATTTGAATTTCATCCATTAAAATTTGAGATAAAAAAATGACTAAAGCTGAGCATACAAAAATACTAATCCTTGGTTCTGGACCAGCGGGTTGGACAGCAGCAATTTATGCAGCAAGGGCTTCTTTAGAACCTATATTAATTAGCGGTATGAATCCCGGTGGACAATTAACCATTACTACTGATGTTGAGAATTATCCTGGATTTGCTAAAACAATCCAAGGCCCTTGGCTTATGGAGCAAATGGAAGCACAGGCAAAAAATGTAGGTACGAAAATTATACGTGATCAAGTAAAAGAGGTAGAGTTAAAGAAGCCCCCTTTTACTTGCATAACTGAATCAGGAAAAAGATACACAGCCGATAGTCTTATTATTGCAACTGGTGCACAAGCGCGATGGTTGGAAATTGAGAGTGAGAAAAAATATAGAGGCTTTGGAGTATCAGGATGTGCTACTTGTGATGGATTCTTTTTTAAGGATAAAGAAATAGCGGTTGTTGGCGGTGGTAATGCCGCAGTTGCAGAAGCACTTTATCTCACGAATTTTGCCACTAAAGTTAAACTAATTCATCGTAGAGATGAACTTAAAGCTGAAAAAACATTGCAAGAACAATTATTTGCTAATAAGAAGATTGAGGTTATCTGGGATCACGCAATAGAGGAAATTTTAGGCACAGAGAGTCCTAAAAAAGTAACCGGTGCACGACTTAAAAATATCAAATCTAAGAAGACTAAAGAGATAAAGATTGATGGCATCTTTATTGCCATTGGTCATACGCCAAATACTGCAATATTTAAAGGCCAGATAAAGCTTGATAAAGATAATTACATTATAACTGCCCCCGATAGCACTAAAACCAATATCCCAGGAGTATTTGCTTCAGGCGATGTACAGGATAAAATATATCGCCAAGCTATAACCGCGGCAGGAACCGGTTGCATGGCTGCACTAGAAGCAGAGGCATTGCTAAACAAGTAGCGTTAAAGACAAAAACGCTCTATAGTGAAGAAAAATGCGGCACTGTTAAAAAATCCTAGGTTAATTTATTTCATCTGTTTTTCAAAAAAATTTATGAAGTGCCCCTAGAAGAAATAGCAGTTATTTCTAATGATTGGTATTACTTTACATAACTCTTTGTAATTATCTAATAAATTTGTTAATTTAAAATAAAAACGAAATAGAGTTTATGTTCAAAAAAATACCAAATTTATTGACCGCCTCGAGAATTGTAATTATACCCTTTATATTAATTGCAATGTATTTTGAACAAAGTGTGTTTAGCCATAGATTGGCTGCTATGCTTTTTTTATATGCTTGCATTACTGATTTTTTAGATGGATGGTTAGCTCGCACCTATTCTATTCAGTCAGAATTTGGGAAAATTTTTGATCCAATCGCTGATAAATTGCTTGTTGGTTCTGTTATAGTAGTATTGGTTTATTATGATAAAGCTGATTTATTTCCGGCAGTTGCAATTATATGTAGAGAAATATTAGTATCAGGCTTAAGAGAGTTTTTGGCAGAATTACGTATTAGCGTTCCTGTCAGTAAGCTTGCTAAGATTAAGACTTTTGTACAAATGGGCGCTATCTTTTTGCTAGTTTTAGAGGAAAGAGAATCTGATATTTATATGGTTGGCAAGGTAGCATTATGGATTGCTGCTGGACTAACTATATTTACAGGGTATGCTTATTTAAAAGCAAGTTATAGACATTTATTTATAAGGAAATAATTTACTACTATGGATAGGATAGTCATTCATGGAGGGGTGCCATTACATGGTACAATTAGTATAAGTGGCGCTAAGAATGCTGTGTTACCACTTATGGCTGCGTCCATCCTCACAAAAGACACCGTTACTATTGTTAACATTCCACAGCTTGCTGATGTTGTAACTATGTCTCGTTTGTTAATTAATCATGGTGTTAACATTCTCATTTGTGGTCATAACCTAGGAGATTGCAGTAATAGTAGCGTTATGAAATTGAACGCTGAAAAGATCAATAATTATGAAGCTCCTTATGAAATTGTAAGAAAAATGAGAGCGTCTGTATTAGTATTGGGCCCCTTGTTGGCAAAATTCGGCACAGCAAGAGTTTCCCTGCCAGGAGGATGTGCCATTGGTACAAGACCTTTAGATTTGCATATTAAAGCTTTAGAAGCAATGGGTGCAAAGATAATTTTAAATAAAGGATATATTGAAGCTACTACAAAAGATGGACTCAAGGGAACTGAAATTAATTTTGAATCTGTTTCAGTAGGTGCTACTGAGAATATATTAATGGCTGCAACTCTAGCTGAGGGAGTAACAGTTATTCGCAATGCAGCCAAAGAACCTGAAGTATGCGATTTAGTAAAATTGCTTAATAAGATGGGAGCGAATATATCAGGAGAAGGAACAAGTACAATTACTATTAAGGGGGTTGCTAAACTAAAAGGAGCACATCATCAAGTTATACCTGACCGAATAGAGGCTGCTACTTATGCTACTGCTGCAATTATTACCGGGGGCGAGGTTATATTAGAAAATATGAATTATGATATATTCAGTAATATTGCTGAAAAATTGAAGCTAGTTGGTGCGAAAATTAAGGGTGACGGCAATAAGGTAATTGTGAAAACTACGCAACATAGAGAACCAATAGATATAACCACTGGTGCGTATCCCGGTTTCCCGACAGATATGCAAGCGCAGTTAATGAGCCTGCTTTCTCTAAGTTCAGGAACTTCTACTATAAAAGAAAATATCTTCGAAAATAGATACATGCATGTTTCAGAACTAAATAGGATGGGTGCAGATATATCGGTGCATGACAGGGTAGCTAAAGTAAGGGGGGTTAAAAGCTTTTATGGCGCAGAAGTTATGGCGACCGACCTTAGAGCCTCAGTTTCTTTAGTAATTGCAGGATTAGCCGCAAAAGGCAAAACAATTATTAACAGAGTATATCATATAGATAGAGGATACGGAAATATAGAGTACAAACTTAATAAATGTGGAGCAAAAATTGCTAGAGTGGTTTAGGGGGAATATATGCGCCCTTCTCTTAGCAATGCCGTTGCCTTTGTAGGTCATATAATAGCATTGCAACAACCCCTGAGGCAATAACTATGGAAGTACCGGGGTAATATAGCGATACTATACTTAATACAAATAATATAAGATTCACAGCAATTATTTTTTTCGTTACTTGTGCGTGTGAAGCTCCTTTTCTTACCGCTTTTTGGAAAAAATGCTCAGAATGAGCTTGCCATATTTTCTTTCCGCGAAAAAATCTTTTTAATAATGTAATAGAGCTATCTGCTATGTAATAAAGCGGTATGATTATTGCTGCTGCCACATATCCATGTAACACTAAGCTTATTAGCATCCAACCACAAATTAATCCTAATGCTATGCTACCAACGTCTCCTAAAAAAATTTTTGCTGGAAACCAATTAAATATTAAAAACCCGGCGCAAGCTGATATTAAAATTAAAGCTGTGAATTGTACTTCATGTGGAATTTTATCTGTGAGGCAACTTATAACTAATATGCTAATACTTATATGCATTGCTTCAGATGCCGCAGAGCCATCAATTCCATCCATGAAATTATAGAAGTTAATAAATAAAAACATTGTACTAGTAATGATCAAAGTATTTATTGGATCAAATTTGAATGTGAAGCCATTTAACAATATTAATATAGAGATTAATTGTAATATTATTCTTGGTGTAATCGGTAGGCTAATAAGATCATCAAGGAAAGAGATAGTTGCAACTATAAATAATGATGCTATAACGTATAGTACTGTTACAGTATTGTTTATATAATAGTATACTAACAAGAGAATAATTGTTGTTATAACCAATGCAAGCCCTCCACCTCGTGGTGTGGCAACATTGTGATTGCTTCTCTCTTTTGGGGTATCTACTATAGAATATTTACTTAGTAGCTTTACTAAATATTTAGATAGCGTTACAGATAACAAGAATGCTAATATGAATGAGAAAAAATATATCATTAGATAAAATACAAATTATGTCTTCTGCCAATATAATATTAAAAAATGTTTATGTAAACGGAGTAAATACTCAAGCACGGGCAGCGACGTTAAAAGACTGGTTTGTAAAAAAGAAAACACTAAGCTCTATAAAGATTCCCATATTACAAGGAGTGAATTTTGAAGCAAAACAAGGAGATAAAATTGCTTTAATTGGAAAAAACGGTAGTGGAAAATCTTCATTATTAAAAGTAATATCTGGAATATACCCTATTCATAGCGGTTATCTCTCTGTTAACGGCACAATATCACCATTAATTGAGATGGGACTTGGATTTGACCCAGAACTTTCGGGACGAAGTAATATTAAACTATCTTTCGCCTTTAGAGGGAAATTAGAACTATATAGTAAAGAGCTAGAAAAACACATAATAGAGTTTTCCGAATTAAAAGATAAGATTGAACTACCTATGAAGACATATTCTTCTGGTATGCAAGCTAGACTTGCGTTTTCTTCAGTTGCTTTTCAGGATCCTGAAATTTTCTTGCTTGACGAAATTTTTGCAGCTGGGGATGCTGGATTTGTAGAAAAATCTCAAACATTCATAGAAACAAAAATAAAAGATTCTGCAATTTCTATATTAGTAAGCCACTCTTTTGCCAATATAAAAAAGCTATGTAATCGTTTTATATTAATGAATGAAGGACAGATCATATTAGAAGAAACCGCTAATAATATCATGAAAAAATATGAATTAGATATAGTAAAAATTAAGCCTAAAACTAGAGTAAAAGAAAATGTCTGATGTCTCAGTGTTATTTAATAAATATTATTATCTTACAATATTTGTAATTGCCAAAAATCGCCTTTCGCGTATGTATAAGGATTCGTATCTTGGCATGCTATGGACTTTGCTTCAACCTATAAGTCAGATATTAATTTATGCAATAGTCATGCCTCGTATAATGCGCTTTCCTTCTGAACAATATGTTCCGTTTTTGATTAGTTCTTTATTGTTATGGAGCTTTATTAATAACGTAATCATAGCGGGCTCTGCTGCTTTAGTGAATAATGCCGAGATAATAAAGCGCTGCACCGTTTCAAAAACTATTTTCCCTCTATCGGAGTTAGCTCAATATTTATATAATTTTGTTATTTCATTCTTTATTATGTATGCATTTTCTACAGTAATGTATTCAAGTTTTCATATCACAATTTTGCTACTTCCTTTGTATATGATTCCAGTGCTTATTACCCTTGGTGCTGTATCAATAGCTTTATCTTTTATTACTCCTTATCTCAAGGATTTCAAGGAAATTATTACCGTGGGACTAAATTTTGCTTTTTGGGCTACGCCCATTGTATATCCTATAACTGTTTTCCCTGAGGAAAAGCAGTTTATATTTTTCTTTAATCCTTTTTATATATTAATAAGGCCTATTTCTACACTTATATATTCTGGAGAATTGCCATCTTCAATGGATATGTTAAGATTATTCGTTTTAATGTTGATTTCTATTGCGGGAAGTTATTTTATATATAGTAAATTACGTAGAAATTTTATATATTATCTATAATAACCTATTGTAATTTGTTGAAAAGTATTGTAATTAATCTTATCTTTAGGGGTTAAGGGGATGTAGCTCAGTTGGTAGAGCGCCTGTCTTGCACACAGAAGGTCAGCGGTTCGATTCCGCTCATCTCCACCAGATTTTATAAAAGCTTAAGGCAAGAAGAAGCTTTTGAGACACATAATCCCAAATGGATTTGGGCTTTCTTTATTCCTTGTTCACTAGCAGTATTTTATATCTTCAATTATCTTTAAGTACCATTTGATTGAACCTATGGTATAGCTAAACCATATAGCTTTATTGATACGGAGAAATGATGACCTTTAGGGCATTCTTGATTTGAATAAATATAATCTCTAGTTATTGATTACCAGCAAATTACTAAACATTTCGATTGTTGGCAAATAGTGGCTATTTAAACTTAAAAATAGCCACTTTAACTTATTCTACAAAAGTCTCTATTTTGGCATTCTTAAACAACTCAGTAATATACTGTTGCCTGATTTTGCCTAATACCATTTGCTCTAGTTGAGGTTTGATTTCTTCAAGGGTTGGAATCTTCTGTTTTCTAGAATCAGTTACTTTAATTAAATGCCAACCGAATTCAGTTTTAACAGGCCCAACAATGCTTCCTTTTTTTGCTCCATAAGCAGCTTTTTCAAATTCAGGAACCGTTTTTCCCTTAGAAATATAGCCTATTTCACCGCCGTTACTTTTTGAACCGTCAAGAGAATGTTCTTTTGCAGCCTTTTCAAAGGTTAACTTAGAGCTATTTATATTGCTTAATATCTCTTTAGCTTCATTTTCAGTATTAACTAAAATATGATTTACTTTTATCTCATCATTGCTTTTAAGTGATTTGGTATAATTACTATATTCTGCCTGAGTTGCCTTATCAGTTAGTTGCCTTTTTGAATAGTGATCTAAAAATAAATTGATTGAAATTTGCTTATGTATCGCTTCTAGATGTTGTTTATAAACGTCACTGTCTTTAATATTGGACTTCATCATAGCTTCTTCCACTATTTTCTGTTGAGCAAATTCTGTAGCTATTTTTTGCCTCATGTCTTTGCTTAGTTCACTGAAATCCTTCTTACCTTCAGGCAAAGCTCCATTGAGCATAACCCTCAGTATTTGTTCAATCTCTGATTTATGTAATTCTTTGCCATTATATTTTGCTACTACTGTATCAGCTGCTGAAGCATTAAGTGCAAGCATTGTGCAAAACACTCCTGATATGAATAAATTCTTAAATTTCACCATATAAAACCTATTTATTAATAAATTAGCTTCCTAATAATGCACTAATAATTTATGCTGGTAAAGAGAAAAATTCAAATAGATATATATTGTATGATCAAAGACTTATTACAAAGGATTTTTGGCACTGCAAACGATCGGTACTTAAAGTCATTTTCGGCAACAGTGGAAAAAATCAATGCGCTCGAAACAAAATATCAGAAACTATCAGATACTGAACTAAAAAATAATACGAATACATATAAAAAGCGCGTGCAACAAGGTGAGAGCCTAGAAAATATATTGCCAGAAGCTTTTGCAGCAGTAAGGGAAGCAGCCAAGAGAGTATTAAAACAACGCCATTATGATGTACAATTAATGGGAGGAATTGCCTTACATAAAGGGATGATTTCTGAAATGAAAACTGGTGAAGGCAAGACATTGGTTTCAACACTTCCTGCCTATTTAAATGCACTAACAGGAAATGGTGTACATATAGTAACAGTAAATGATTACCTAGCAAAAAGAGACTCTGAGTGGATGGGACAGATATATAGATTTCTTGGACTCACTGTTAATTGCATCATTAATGGCTCTGATGAAGATCAACGAAGAGAGGCATATAATTCTGATATTCTCTACGCAACAAATAATGAACTTGGGTTTGATTATTTAAGAGACAACATGAAACATGTGCTTGAGCATTGCGTACAAAAACCTTTCAACTATGCAATAATAGATGAGGTTGATTCTATTTTAATTGATGAAGCAAGAACTCCTCTTGTAATTTCAGGCCCATCAGAAGATCGCTCTGAGCTATACTGCATCATCGATAAATTAACGTATAAGTTAAAAGCAGAAGATTATGAATTAGATGAAAAGTCACGTAGCGTTTCTTTAACTGATGCAGGGACTACTCATATAGAAAAGCTTCTTGTTAAAGATAAACTCATCCCAAAAGATACAAGCTTATTTGACATTGAGAATGTCACGATACTACATCATGTCAATCAAGCCTTAAAGGCGCATAACTTATTCAAAAACAACGTTGATTATATAATCAAAGATAGCCAGGTAATGATCATTGATGAATTTACTGGACGCATTATGGAAGGCAGGCGTTTCTCTGATGGTTTACACCAAGCATTAGAAGCAAAAGAATTAGTTCCTGTGCAAAATGAAAATCAAACCCTTGCTTCAATTACCTTCCAAAATTACTTTAGGCTATATCCTAAGCTCGCTGGAATGACTGGAACCGCAATGACTGAAGCAGCAGAATTCCATGATATTTACAAATTACAAGTAGTTACCATCCCAACTAACAACCCAATGATCCGTAAAGATGAGGATGATTTTATTTATCGCACAGCAGAAGAAAAGTATGACGCAATCATAGAAGAAATTGAGAAGTGCTATGCTAAAAATCAGCCTATTTTAGTTGGTACCATCAGTATCAAAAAATCCGAATATATCTCATCGATACTTAAGAAAAAGAAAATTAAACACAATGTACTTAATGCAAAACACCACGAAAAAGAAGCATTCATAATCGCCCAAGCTGGAAGACCAGGGGCAGTTACCATTGCAACAAACATGGCGGGAAGAGGAACAGACATCATGCTTGGTGGTAATGCTGAAATGTTAACTAAAGAAAACATCAAAACTAACAACAACAAAATATATGAAACCGAACTTACAAAAATACAAAAACAAGTAGATCGGGATAAAGGGCTTTCTATAAAAGCTGGTGGATTATTAGTAATCGGAACAGAGCGACATGAAAGCAGAAGAATTGACAATCAGCTTAGGGGACGCTCGGGAAGAATGGGAGATCCAGGAAGAAGCCTCTTTTATTTATCACTTGAAGATGATTTAATGCGCATCTTTGCTTCAGAAAAAATTTCCAGCATATTAAAAACTTTGGGTTTAAAAAAAGGAGAATCGATTTTCCACCCTATGATTAGTAGAACCATAGAAAAAGCGCAGCATAAAGTAGAGATCCGCAATTATGAAATAAGAAAAAATCTATTGAAATTTGATGATGTTATGAGTGATCAACGTAAGATTATTTATGAACAAAGACACTCTGTAATAGCTGCAAAGAACATCCACAATACCGTTACAGATATATATCAAGATTTAAACCAAGAAATAATTAGTACTTATATTCCTGAGAAGAAATTTAAAGAAGAATGGGATGTAGATGGCCTAGCAATAAAATTAGAATATATCTATGGAAAAACTATGGATATACAAACATATCTATCAAAAGATGGGGTAGATAATAAAAGTATCTCTCTATATTTGGAAAAACAAATTGATAACCTGCTTAAATCAAAACAACAAGCATTTGGAGATGAATTATTCAAAGCGGCAGAAAAGCGTATTTTACTAATAACTATAGATCAGTTATGGAAAGATCATCTGTTATCCTTAGACCATTTAAGACATGGTATATATTTACGTGCATTTGCCCAAAAAGATCCTCTTAATGAGTATAAAAGAGAGGCGTTTGAGTATTTTTCTAACATGCTCAGTCAAATAAGAGAAATGTTTATAACTCGAGTAATGCGCATGGAACTTGATGAAAATAGAGATTCCGGACTGCTTTCTAATGAAACCGAACCAAAAAGAGTTATGTTTGAATCAAGACAGGATCCCGCTTTGGAAGAATCTGAAAATCATTTTAACAACGATGGAAAACCGCATACGCATCCTAAAGACAGAAAACCACACGATCCTAAAAGCTGGGGAAAAGTTGGTAGAAATGATCTTTGTCCTTGCGGATCAAACAAAAAATATAAACATTGCCATGGGAAACTTAATAACTAGGACGTTGGGATAGCTTGCCCCCCCCCTTTTCCTCTTTCGCTTGGTGTCTCGCTGCTTATCCGATCTCTCCACACCGTAGATGTTTCTTGATCTCCAACGGTCTTAATTTTTTTTCCTGGGTTTGTTTCCGAAACTACGTCCACGGTTAAGTCTTCACGAGCTCTTTTTCCTAATTTCTGCGCTTCTTCAACAACTTTTTTAGAAATTTTTTGTAAGCTCCCCTGAGGAGATTCATCTCTCTGCCCTTCCTGCTGTGTAGAAAACACAGCTTTTCCTAAACCCCCGACAACGCTAGGTTCTTCTTTTGGGTTTGTTTCCAAGTCTGGGTCTTTACGAACTCCTTTTTCTGATTCCTGCGCTTTCTTTTCAACAACACCTTCAGAAGTTTTTTGTAAGCCCCCTTGAAGAGATTCATCTCTCTGCCCTTCCCTCTGTGTAGAAAGCACAGCTTTTCCTAAATCCCCGGCAACCCTAGGTTCTTCTTTTGGGTTTGTTTCCAAGGCTGGGTCTTTGCGAGCTCCTTTTTCTGATTCCTGCGCTTTCTTTTCAACAACATCTTCAGAAACTTTTTCTTTTAATAAGTTTCCCCGAAGAGACTCAGCTTCCACTTTTTTAGCAAAGTCCTTGAAATGTTTTTTCTTTTCACTCACAAAAAGACTTTTTATTCCTTTTATAGATTCTTTAGTTGCCCAGCCTATAGAAAATCCTGCTATAGTAGTAAAGGCAAAGAAAGCTATACTCACTGCCATCATAGTAGGGGGGCTTAATACTACTAGTCCCACACAAACAACTGCGTACAATGCATATGTTGATATAGTTGCCATAACACCTATTGCTTTGCCTAAAGCACTTGCAACTTTTCTAGCTTTTGAACGATTGGCATCTTTTTGTGCAGCCTTAGAACAATTTTGAAACGACTTATATAGCTTAGATCTTAAAAATTTTTTTCTTTTTTCGTCTCCTATATTAAATTCACTATAATAAGCCTCCATAAATTCACCAAAATTATGTTGGGCATTTTTTTTAAAATAGTCTTCAATAAACTTGTAATGCTCTTTCTTTTTTTGCTGCGCTTTCTCGCCCGGTAAAAGAGTATTTGCTATTCTAGATAAATCTTCCGGTTTAGCTGCCGCTATTACAACCATGTCAAGAAAACCATCTGGTTCTGCCCCTTTCTTGCCACCTCCGGCTCTTAGATAGTGATAGCGCTCTAAGAGTCTTTTTGCTAACGGTGGTGGCTCTAAAGACAACTTCATAACCGTGTCTATTTTAGAAAAAATATCCTCTATACTATTGGGAAAATCCACCGCTGCCTGCAATATAGCATCATGCTCTTTTTCTGTAATAAGTCGCTCTAATACTGGTGGCATTGATTTCTTTTTATTTTTAATAATAAAGAATAATTACTAATAAAGGGTTAACTCCAAGATCTAGCGCAACAAAAAGCAAAAAGTAGAAGGAAGAAAGCAGAAGTGGTAACCTATCACTCGTAAAAAATAAAGAGGTTACCACAATGCAATCATATAATAGACTC
>Ga0233431_1000596_pt1 | contig 76325 bp, 90 predicted proteins | sample SI_118_April2016_FD_179867 | JGI IMG/M metagenome (GOLD analysis project Ga0233431, IMG submission 179867) | Seawater microbial communities from Saanich Inlet, British Columbia, Canada - SI_118_April2016_200_MG | ecosystem: Environmental > Aquatic > Marine > Inlet | place: Canada: British... | reverse complement strand
CACAATTGCAAGAGCTGCAATGAGTATTGGTTTTGATATGGAGTGGAGCCCATTGGTTGCGCGCATATCACATCTAACCCCGAGAAAAGAACATGGTGGAACAACTGGTTTATTCAGAGCTGCAAACGCCATAACTGTAGGCGTTGTTATAATTATTGCTGGATATCTGGCAGATATCTATGGTATTAAGATTGTTCTTTGGGGAGCTAGTTCATTTGCATTTATTGTTGGACTTGGGCTGCTTTTTGTGACAAAAGGAATCATGGCGAAAGGGCGTAGCCTGAAACATAAACACCATCTTACAAATCTTCATGCTTCAAGTGTCCATTCAGAAAAACCTCAAAATTATATATTATGATCGAAGTTTTCTTCGGATCTTTCGTTCTTTATTTTTTAGCTGTCTTTTTTTAAGTTTAAGCTGAAGTAGTTTGATCTTGGATTCACGTTCCTTAACCTCTTCCTGTAAGCGTTCAGTATCTTCTGCTCGTTTGATCTTTTCTTTTTCAGCTAGCTTCATGCGTAGAAGATTTAATTCTAGCTTAAGTCGCTTCATTGGTCTAAGCACAAAAGGATTTCTCATAAATATACTAATTGGTTAATCTTTTAAACCGTTTTTATGTTACAGTAACATGGACAGTCCGGTTAATGTAGCAAAGCTTAACGCAAGCTTACAAGGCTCACAATTTGTTGGTGATTATGTACGTGCAAGAGTGGATAGCGATACAAATATGGCAGATCCATATTATCACTGGCGTGGATCAACTTTAGCAAATCGCCTAAATAATCAACCAATTTTGATTCATTCTCAGAAACCGCTTGAGGAACGTCAGGAGGTATTTGTGCGAATACATTCTGTTGAGGATAGTATATTTAGGGGGGATGTTATTTCAACAACCATGGATCGTTCGTCTGCTCGACCTTGGGATATATGGTTATATACTAATGTCACAGATTATTCTACGCGAGAGAGACCTATTCCATATATTAGTCAGATTAGAAGACACATTCCATTGATTAATATTAGTCAAGCGTTTCATTGTTATCTAGATACTACTGATGATGAAATAAAATCGCACGTACTCTATCGGTTTGGCGAACCGGTAAATAGACCGATACGTTTTAGGGGCGAACTGGATTTAGAACCGCATCGCGCACTAGCTACAAATATGGTACAATTATTTAGAAAGCGATCAAGAATTCCTCGACTCATTTTTCTTGGACATGGAATCTCTAATTCATTTGGCAAGAAGATTATGCGTAATGCGATGGATTATCTGCACGCAAACGTAACTCGCGTAAGACTTACTCAGATAGTTGAAGAAGCACAAGCACAAGCACCACGAAATGCTAAAGTACTTGAAAAATATCAAGAATATACTTTTTTTGATAATCCAGCGAATAGTATAAACGTCTGATTGTGGATGATCGATCTATCTGAAAAGGCTTAAAAACGATCTTTAACTTATTTAGTATGATTAGACAACCGATTATCACCGTATTAGGTCATGTAGACCATGGTAAAACTACCTTACTAGATTATATTCGGGGCACAACTCTTGCTCAGCGAGAGGCTGGTAAGATTACACAACATATTGGAGCTACAGAAGTTCCAATCGGTACTCTTCAGAAAGTTTGCGGCGATCTTTTAGAAGTCTTCAAACTTAAATTCACCATTCCCGGCTTACTTTTTATTGACACACCTGGCCACGAAGCATTTACTAACCTGCGAAAGCGAGGAGGATCTATTGCAGATCTAGCAGTATTGATTATTGATATAAATCAAGGTATTCAGCCACAGACAAAAGAGGCAATTCAGATACTTAAGACATTTAAGGTTCCATTTATTGTCGCTGCAACTAAGGTGGACATGTTAATGGGGTGGAAATCTCGTGAAAAAACTTTCTTAGTTAATCTGAAGCAGCAAACTCAACAAGGTAAAGAGTCGTATGAAAAGAAGTTTTACCAGTTACTTGGCGAGCTAGCTGAGATGGGTTTTGACTCAAATATCTATAACCAAGTTGATGATTATAGTAAAACTATTGCAATTGTACCTGTTTCAGGTAATAGTGGCGAAGGAGTAGCTGAATTATTAGCAATTTTAACGGGATTAGCCCAACGATTCCTGCACGATAAGCTCGAAGTTGATCTAAATAAGCCTGCAAAGGGTACTATTCTCGAGATAAAGGAAGAAATTGGCATGGGAACTACTGCAGACGTTATCATCTATGAAGGTTCTTTAACCAAAGACGATGCTATAATCATTGGTGGCGTAGATGTTTTTGATACAAAGATTCGCTCACTTCTAAAACCCGTTCCTTTAGCAGAGATTAGAGACAAAAAAAGTAGTTTTAAGCACGTAGATAAGGTTGTCGCAGCATCCGGAATAAAAATACTTGCACCTGATTTGGATAAAGCGCTAGCTGGAGCACCTTTTGCCTCAGCAAGAAATGCCGATGAGATGGAAATCGCTAAAAGGCAAATTTTAGATGAGATTGAAGAGGTGTTAGTCGAGACAGATGATGTTGGTATTATACTTAAGGCAGATACACTTGGTTCAATTGAAGCTGCAGCTAATCTTTTGAAACAAAAAGGTGTTCCAATTAAGCGAGCAGATATTGGAAATATCACAAAACAAGATATTCTTGAGGCATCTAGCCAAAAAGGTATCTTGGAAGCCGGATTTGTGCTAGGTTTTAATGTTAAATGTTCGGATGGTATGCAAAAAGAGGCAGACAAGGAAAAAGTTCCAGTGATCTGTCATCAAGTTATCTATAAGATTGTTGAAGAATATGAAGCACAGATGGAGGTTCTTCGGAACCAGGCTGAGATTGACAAGTTAAGTGGCATTGTCTGGCCAGGTAAGTTTACAATTATTCCACAATATATTTTTAGACAGTCAAATCCTGCGATCTTCGGTATTGAAGTAATTGCTGGTAAAATTCGAGCAAATACTACTCTGATAAATAAAGAGGGAGAAAAAGTAGGTACAATAAAAAGTGTTGAAGATAGTGGAAAAAAACTAGCTGAGATTAAGCAAGGCGAGCAAGCAGCATTATCTGTAAAAGGGCTTACCATTGGACGAAATGCTGAACCTGGAGATGAACTTTATATCGATGTGCCTGAAGCAAGTTTTAAGCGTCTAAAAGAGGTTAAAAAACTGCTAACTGGCCCAGAGAAAGTTGTTCTTAAAGAAATTGCAGATATCCACAGACGCACTAAAGAGATTTGGGGATTATAGTAAGCCTTAAAAACCCCTGTCCTCGGTAATTCTAATGGCACAAACCTTTTTGGTTTGCTGACCTTAATCAAAGATCAAGATGGTTGAGATAAAATTAGCAATCGGCTCAAAAGAAGAAAAAAAGACATTTAAACATGTTGTTAGTGGAGCTGATGCTGAGAAGCTTTTTGGTAAAAAGATCGGAGAGAAGTTCCGTGGCGAAATCATTGGACTGAATGGATATGAACTACAGATAACAGGTGGTTCTGACAGTGCAGGTTTCCCAATGCGAGCAGATATTGACGGTCCTGGACGAAAGAGAATCGTCATTACAAGAAGTTTAGGTTTTAATTCAAAAATTAAAGGACAGCGAAAGCGTATTTCTATTCGAGGTAACACGCTTTCTGCAGATACTGCACAACTAAATTGTAAGGTTGTAAAAGCTGGAAAAGACACGATTGCAAAGATCCTTGGCGGCGAAGCAAAGCCCGCAGCTGAAGGAGAGGCACCTGCTGATAAGAAAGAAGAGCCTACAACTGAGCAAAGCTCAGCTGAACCAAAAGGAAAAGCTGAAGCCCCTGTAGAAGAAAAAACAGAGGAAAAGAAAGAAGAAGCTAAGCCTGCTGAAGAGCCAAAAGCAGAACAGTAAACGATTTAAACGTTTTTTTGTAGATATTATATGGCAAAGCATTTGTGGGATAATCCATTAATTGATCATAATTTACCCGCGTATAATCATACATATCTATATGAAGATCATGCTAAGGATATGATGACTCGGATTTATTCTATTTTTTTTGGAGAGATGCCTGAGGAACCACAAGAATTATGGGAAAAAGCATCAAGAGTTGATCCAGATGTTGCAGAAGTTTGGTTAGCCGTAAAAATGTTTTTACATGATTTAACCTGCCCAAATGCTAAAGAAAAGATTAAACCACCATTTATTAAGCAAGGTAAACAATTACTCTCAAATTTACTAAAGACTGTAACGGATAAATTTCCAGAGGGTGAGCTAACTGATTTTATGGTGTGTGTGAGTTATACTTGCAAAAACTCGCTTGAACGTAGCAAATTTAGTAGCTAGTCAAAGTAAGCTTGCAGTGTAGCGTTTCCCTTCAGAAAACCTTATAAACGGATATGTTTACTGTAGAGTAACATTGAGCAAATTACTCTTGCTAATATAACATGGCTAAAGAAAACGAGTATTTCAGTAGAGGAAATGTATATTCTAGAGTTAAATACGCATTAGAATCTATTGGAAAAGAACGTATTGAAGCTGCTTCCCAGAAAGTAGAAGCACCTATTGGAGCAAATGCCGATCCAGATGATTGGTTAGCGTCATATATACCAACAAATGACGAACCTTCAGATGTTATTGAAACCGCATTAGATTCCTTAGACGCAATTTGTCTTTCTAAGAAAGCAGTAAGTTTGGGTGTAATGCGCGATTTAATTCGTGAGGTTAGGTTAGGTTTAGAATTATATGTGACTGAAACTGGCAACATTACTAACTCTGAGCTTTCAGATGAACTTAACTGGTTATATACTATTTTACACACTAGAAGTCAAGTTTTTGCAGAAGATCCATTTGTTTCATTGTTACAAAATTCATCAATACCTGATTCTGAAAAACAAAAAGGTATATTATTATTACGAAATCCTTTCGCTATAAATAACTGATCAATTTTTTTCAGCAGTAATTAGTTCTTCCAAATGCGATATAGCTAGATCAATTTCAGGTATTTTTAAGTACACTTCTTCACGTATGGTTTTAGCTTCAGTTATAAATCCGTCCAAAGTTTCATTATATTTTTCAGGAGTATATTTTACTGTTGAAGACGGATCTGCTGCTATATATGAACCTAATTCACATAGATTTAATACGCCAGATAATAAGTTCCATTTTGAAATTGCAAAATATGTTTGGCGCTCAAAATCAGGACAATCTTCTGTATGTAAAGAACTTTCTCCGAAAGTTAATTTAGAAATTTGTTCTCGTAAATCTTGGAAAAATTCAGCTTCTTCTTTAATAATTTTTAGATCTGCGTTTGGATTGAGATATAGATAGTGTTCATATACATTCCAATTTTTTCTACATAAGGGATCTGTCATAGTTGTTACTAGTGAGAAAGATTTAAAAAACTAACGAGAAGCACTTGCAGATCTTTCTGTTTCATGTCTCTTAGATATAGCATTAGAACCTTGATCACCTGCAGCTGTTAGCATGATTTGCTCAGATAATCGTTCTGGAAGGGTCTTTCTATTGCCTTTTCCAGCCTTACTATGATATACACCTTGAGATATCCATCTCAGAACTAGGTCAATTCTTCGTTGTGGTGATAAATCTACTGCTTTTGGATATCGAACTCCACCATATTCAATAGTTGTTACACCTTCAACAGGTGAGCCGTTTTCTACAGCTCTAACAAAAACCTCAAGTGGGTTTTTCTTAGTTTTTTGTTCGATTAGCTCAAAAGCTTTGATAACATTATTTGCGATCTTCATGTATTTTCCAGTGTTATGACCGCTTTCCTTAAATTGTCTCTTTCCTTTGTGTCCTGCAACCATCAGTTTTAGGATAAGTCTTTCAACAATATGTTTTTCTGACTTCCAGAACTGCTTTTTTACGTTCCGGCCTTGTGAAAAGGGTATTAGAATTGGGTTTAGTTGAATATATCGCTTTAATCCTGGATCGCCAACAACAACGTCTGCGTCCCATTTATTGAATAATTTAAAATTATATGCTTTAGGTTTCTCTAGTTTCTTTACAATTGGAGCAACCTTCTCATCTTTCTTTTCTTCTACTGGAGCTTCAATCTTTTCAGCTTTTACTTCCTTAGATACCTTTGGCTCTACTTTAACAACCTTCTTTTCAGCAACTGGCTTTGCAACCTCTTTCTTAATGGTGGGTTTAACTTCTGCTTTCTTAGCTACAACTTTCTTCTCAACCTTAGCTGGAGCTTTCACTGCTGCTTTTTTTTCAACTTTTGCTGTTTCTGGTTTTTTAGTTGCCATTTTTTCTTAAGAATGTTCTATCTATTGTTTTGAGAACTTTATCTGCAGTCATCTGTGCCCGAAGTAATTCTGTTGAATCAAAGGTTTGTATTGCTTGCTCTTTCTGCGCAGTTACTTCTTTTAACATAGTAGAATAGTCAAATTCAGTGGTTGCATGAGAAATAGATGGTGCATCATCAGGTAATTCACCGTCCTGTATTGCTTCCGTAATATATATTGAAGTTTGCTCTTCAACGCTAAGCGCGTCTACAGTCATAATATCTATAGAACTTGAATCTTGTATAGCTTGTTCTGCAGGAGTTCTACCTTTACGAGTATAATTTCCTTTGCCATCTGCATTACGCTTTGCTTTTTGTTGTGCCATTTATCTTCCTTTATCTATTTTGCCTCTCCAAAGCATCTCTAGTGATTGATTATTAACTTTTACAACTTCCCATCTAACTTGGGGAATATCTCCTTTTGTCTTACCCATATGTCCACCTAGTCCAGCAACAACAACTTGATCGTGCTCATCTATTTTCTTAATAGCTAGGTTTCCAGGTACAAAAGCAGTTACTTGCTTACCATTTTTAGTAAGCTGTACACGAACAGCCTTTCTCATAGCAGAATTTGGTTGCTTTGCTTCTAGCTGTCGTTTTTCAAGAACAATACCTTTTGCTTGAGGTGCGCCCTCAAGTGGATCTGATTTAGCCTTAAGATTATACTTTCTTCGAACAAACCATTTGTTACATTCAGCGAATTTCTTACGTCTAGCCTTAAGCTTCTTTGCTGTATTCAGGCCTCTTGATTTAGATCCCATTGATTGATAAACTCATCCAGGTGGTTTATAAGCTTTTCTGGTAAGAAAAGCTTGCTATCAAAAGTTGCTTTTGATTTGTAAGATTTACATCCATATATGGAGCAGAACTCTTATAAATCTAATTAATTACTACTTTCTCATCACAATGTCACAAAATACACCTACTGCAGATGTTAAAGACACAATATTAGGGTCTAACAAAGCTCAGACGCTCTTAACTATACTAACAAGCTCAGACAACGGAAAAGCAGCACTTAAAGCAATTGGCGGAAAGCCAACTGTAGCAAGTATTGCCTGGCAATTATATTCGAAAGAAAAGAAAGAAAAGCCCTATGATCTTCATGCTATTGGGAATCAGATCATCAAACAATTCGGAAATAACTGAGTTATTACTCTCTCTAAAATCATAATATCCGAACGCTTTTAAAGCATTTTTAACACATATTATATGTATTCACCAACCGATAATTACAATATGTACAAGAAATTAGCAAACGGACCACATCGGGCAGCAGTATCTAGAGTGTTTCTTAAATCTGAATATGCACAGTTTTTGTTAAATGTTGTTAAAAAATTACCCAATGGCGAGGAATTAGCTCAGCATCCAAAAATTAGGGGAATGATCTCAAATGTTATGTGGGACTTTATGGCCTCAAGCGAGCCAAATATATCAGATACATTTTTATCTGAACTTGGAGAAATTCTATCTAGTAGAATATTAAATTATCCTAAAGAATTCGGATGTCTTTGATGTCGGGATAATAGCGGGAGACAACTGCTTTTAGATCTTTTAGGCCCTTTAGCTGGTTATCTAATAGGTATCTGCGCTCTCTTGAACTGTTGAACTCAATCTGAGCAACATTATCTACAATCTCACACTTCTTTGGCTTAGCAGGGTATAGATAGCTAGTAATTAAGCCACAGCAATCTGCTGCTTGTTCAATGATTTTTATGTTCTTGTTAGTTTTACTTCTTAGAATTTTGATGTTCTTGCCTTGTGGACCAATTGCCTTACCAGCATTACCTGGGCTAGTTATGAATATAAGTGTGCCATTCACTGCAAAACAGTCAGAACAAGGTACTCGTGTTATGTCTCCAAAAAGCTTCATGTTAAGAAGAGTATTTGCGTCTAATTTAATTCCCATCTTGATTTTGATTAAGATTTAGCGAATCTTTGATTTGCGTAATTTTGATTATCACTTTTTAAGTCCGATTACTGCGATAGCATAGGGTTTTCTGCAGAGTGCCCCTAGCTCATCATTGTTTTGTTTGATTACATTAATTTTTGTTCCATTAATATCTGCGATTCTTTGGAATTGCGCAATATCATTAAAATTAGCTGCTAAAAATACTTCAGCTAACTTATTTTCTTTTAGTAATCGTAGTGTCTCGGTCTTACTAAATATAAGTTTCTTCTTATCTTTTATTACTGTTGTTATTGTTGTCATCTTATCTCCGATTTCCTGCATTTCAGCAGGAGTTAAGAGCCAGCAAATCTTTGATTTGTTGGATTTGCGCTCCTATTTCTTCTTAGTAGCTGTTTTTGGCTTTGCTTTAGGTGCGGCCTTCTTCTTTGCTACGCTTGGCTTCATTTTAACTATCAAATCAGGTAGACCGGTTCCAATTGGAACTGGCTGATTGATCATAATATTCTCAACAACACTTGTTAATTGATCTTCTTCACCAATAACACTTGCTTCAATTAAGTGTCGTAATGGGATTTCAAAAGATGCTCTAGCTAATACACTCTGTTTTTCACTAGTGATACCATGTCGAGTGATACCTAAAAGCTCTCCAGATCGACACATTGTATCTGCTACTAACATTATGTGTCTTATATCAACATCAAGACCTTCTTGATCTAGAATCATTGTGATTTCGCGTACAATAAGCTCTCTAACTGCCTCAATACCATATGTTTTTGCAACCTCGAAAAAGTGATTTGTTGTGATATTGTTTTCATCAATTTCATCTACTTCTTGGACATCTTTAAGGTTTGAACCGTATGTTTGTATGATATATTTGTCTCCTTTACGTACTGCTAATGAATGTGAAATACCTTTTACTCCAGATACATATAGACCTCGAATCTTTTCTTTTAGTTTGTAAAGTTTCTTAATGTCTTTTACACTAGCAATATGTAGGTTATTACCTGATATCTTTACATCAGTACCCTTAAGCTGTTTAGATAGGTTTTCTGCAATAATCTTTACAGTTATGCCGTGTTTCTTACATAAATCTGGATTTAATTTGATAATAAGCTTGAAATTAACTAGATCTGATACAAATTCAGACGCAACATCTTCTAGACTTACCTGTCGAATCTTATTTGCGATCTTATCTGCTGCAGCAAATGTTTTGTTATGTTTGTCATTTAGTGCAAGGTTCATCATAGGGGTCTTTGGTTCTTTTCTAGCATCTAAAACTTCAATAATTCTAGGTAAACCTAATGTAACGTTAAGCTCTGCTACACCTGCAAAGTGGAACGTTCTCATTGTCATCTGTGTTCCTGGTTCTCCAAGACTTTGTGCAGAGATAACTCCAATTGCCTCACCGGGATTTATCTGCATATCTCTAAATCGTTTTTCAACAACTTTCTGACGTGCAGGGCTAAGCTTCTTGATTTCTGCTGCTATTTTACTTGGAATTTCGTCCTCATTCCATTCTTTATATGTTGACATCTAATTTACCTCTATCTGAACGTGATACATCAATTCCATCTCCACCGTATTTGAATTGAATTATGCTTCTTCCAGAATCTCTAATTGTTCCATCATAATCTACTTTTAGATCCTGAAGTGCGTTGATTAATCTTCGCTGTAAGTAACCACTCTTAGGCGTTCTCATAGCTGTATCCATAAGTGAGTCTCTTCCAGTGATTGCGTCAAAGAATAATTCTAATGGATCCATACCACTAGCATAACCATTCTTTACAAATCCGTGTGCATCTGGTGTTAAATCATGATACTTAAAATGTGGAAGTGTTCGGTGTTTATAACCAAAGTTAATTCGCTCTCCACGTAAAGCTTTTTGTCCTACAAAACCACTCATAAGAGCGATGTTAAGAATTTTATCTCCAGAACCAGCATGAGCTGCCTGAACCATGTATGTATCTTCCTTTACTACTTCTGCAATAGTATCGGACATGATATTTCTAGCCTTGTTTAGAGTTTTAAGCATGTGTGCTTCGAAAGTTTCTTTTATAGTCTTTCCAGGCATAGCAATGATCTTGTTTTTCTTAAATTCATCAATTACGCCAAGTGCTTCTTTCTCTGCGTTCTTAATGATATCTGCAACTTGGTGTCGTTGTTTATCTGGAATATCTAGATCGGAAATTGCCATTGTATATGCAAGCATCTTACTTGTAGCAAGTCCTAATGCACTTAATTTATTAATTAATTCAGAAACTGCTTCACTTCCATATTGTTGATGTATCTTATGAAGAAGTGCTCCACCTTCTGCTCCAACCTGCTTTTTATCTGCAATACCTTGCACAAGTTGACCTTTTGTTACTATGAATTTACCTCTAGATACTTTGTTTTTCTTCCATTCTTGACCTGCGTTTTCAAAGTCAAGGTCTTTTGGTAAGACTAAACTAAATATTTGTTTTCCAGTCCAGATGCTCTTTCCTTTCTCAGTTCTATCTGGTTTTGGTAATGGGCCTTCGTAATCAATAGCCATGATTAAGTCAGATACTTGGCCTCGATCAAGTTCCATATCTCGAGTAAGGAAATAATTACCTAATAATGTATCATAAGTTAGTCCAATAATACTTGAACCATATCGCGGTGTAATAATCTGATTGTCTAATAATAATATACTTCTAGTCTCTGCTCTAGCTTCTTCGGTTTGAGGTACGTGCATATTCATCTCATCACCATCAAAGTCTGCATTGTATGAAACACAAACTAATGGATTTATTCTAAATGTATGTCCTGGAAGTACTTTTACAACGTGACCCATCATAGATAGTCTGTGAAGAGATGGCTGTCGGTTAAACATAACAATATCTCCATCAATTAACTGTCTTTCAACTAACCATCCAGGTTCCATTTCTTCTAAAATTAAATCGATTGTTTCAGTAGTAAGCTTTCTTCGTCTACCTTCTGGAGTTTCAACATATTTTGCACATGGATAGGTTGGTTGATTCTTAATCATGTTTTGTAACCATTTTAGGTTCCATTCAGTTACTCGTTCACCAACAGTAAGTTCTTTAGCAACACCTATTGGAACGCCAACCTCATTGATTTTGATATTTGGATCTGGTGAGATAACTGCTCTAGCACAGAAGTTTACTCGTTTTCCAGCTAGATTATATCTAAATCGACCCTCTTTACCTGAAATTCTCTGAGCAAGAGTTTTTAGAGCTCTTCGAGTTCTGTGTCTTGCTGGTGGAATCTGAGATACTTTGTTATTGAAGAACGTTGTAACGTGATATTGTAATAGGTCCCAAAGATCTTCTACAATAATTTCCGGAGCTCCTGCGTTGATATTTTCAAGAAGTCTTTGATTAACTCGAACAATATCTGAAAGCTTGTGAGTAAGATCATCTTCTGATCGTTCTCCAGATTCTAATGTAATAGATGGTCGAATTGTGATCGGTGGTACCATTAATAGATCTAAAATCATCCATTCAGGTCTAATAACTGCTGGATCAAAGCCCATCGCAGCCATGTCATTGTCCGGAATTCTTTCAAACCATTCATGAATTTGATTTGGCCAAAGTCTATCTGAATCGATTTGGAATGTTGATGGTTTAACTAATTTAACTGTTGCACGTTTTGTACTACAGTAAGGACATCGCTTTACGTTCTTTAATGATGCATGTAATGTTGACATAAGTGCACGTGTTCTTTCTAGATTGTGTGTTCGTTTAGCTTCATCGAACTTTTCAGTCCATTCATTCATTTTATCCTGACTCATACTTACTCTACCACATTCATTACAGGTACTTCGTAGAATCTTATAGATTGTATCAATGTAGAGTATGTGTAGAACTGGTTTTGATAGTGAAATGCTTCCAAAGTGACCTGAGCAAGTCTTCATTCGACCGCCACATGTCTTACAGCGTAGACCTGGATCAATAACTCCCATGCTAGGGTCCATAAGTCCTTTCTTAACTGGATAACCATCCGCATCATAGATCTCAGGTGTAACTACGTTTACTACACTCATCTTCTTGACCATCGATGGAGATACAACTCCGAACGAGATCTTATCTAATTGCTTTGTTATTATTTCTTTATCCATTTTAATTAATTGATTGGTATTTATCTCTGAGAGTCAGTTTTGCTCTCATTCCCATGCTCTTAAGCTCATCTAAGAATAGCTTAAATGCATAAGACATTTCTATTGGTGATGCTTTTACTTTCTCACCACACGCTAGACAAGTAATCTTGTCTTGGTAATAATCATGAACTGCTAAGTCACCACATCGGTTACATACATGAACAACTGTTTTATCTGAATCAAATCGTTCTTTCATAAGTAGAGATGCACCGTGTCCAATTAATGTTTCCTTCTCCATCTCTCCAAATCGCAGACCTCCCTCTACAGCCTTACCTGCGGTTGGTTGTCTTGTTAAAAGTGCAACTCTTCCACGTGCTCTAGCCTGTAATTTATCTGCTGCTTGATATTTAAGTTTAAGATAATAAGCACTACCTACAAAAATTCTAGCACTGTATCTACGTCCAGTTCGTCCATCATACATTACTTCAGTACCGTCTTCTCTAAATCCTAGTTCACCGAGTTCTTTTCGTAAATCCTCTGAGTTCTCGCTATTAAACATAGTTCCGTCAATAGCTCTGCCTGCAAGTGCTCCAAGTTTTCCACCAAGAGTTTCGATAATCTGACATACAGTCATACGTTTACTAATTCCAAGTGGGAAGAAAATTATATCTGGCTGGATTCCAGCTTCTGTAAATGGCATATCTTCAGGTTTTGCAACTAATCCAATTACACCTTTTTGTCCATATCTACTTGAGAACTTATCTCCAATTATTGGTACTCGAGTATCTCGAATTTCAATTCGAACAAGTGGGTTTCCATCCTCACTTTCAGTTAGTAATACTTTTGAAGCAGTTCCAGTCTCACCAAACTTAACTCGAACAGATGTATCTTTTCGAGTGTTTGCAATAGCACTAAAACTTTCTAACTTACTTAAGAAACGTGGAGGAGATGTTTTACCGACAATAACGTCGCCACCAGTAACCTCAACTTCTGGATAGGTTATACCATCTTCTTCTAAGAATCTATAATCTTCTTCAACAGTATAACTTTGAATATCTTTATCTGGAATACAGATTCTATCTACCTGTCCGCCAGAATATCGTAATTTTTCGGTAGTATATGGTCTATAGTGAGTGATTCTTGCGTAACCTCTGTCCAAAGAAGCCTTATTCACAACAATTGCATCCTCAACATTATATCCTTCATAATTCATAATTGCGATAGTTACGTTTTGTCCGCCAACCATTAGGTCTCCGAAAATATCTTGAGTAAAACTTTTTACAATTGGTCTCTGTGGGTAGTGTAGTAAGTTCATATTTGTATCTAATCTGTTTAAGAAATTAAGAGCATAAAGACTACATCCTTGTCGCTGGTTCTTCTGACCACCATTAAGTCGAGAACTTGCTTCAAAGTTACCATATGGAACCATTGATGTGTTTGCTCCAAAGATTGCAATTGGATTGATCTCTACATGTGTATGATCTTTAGTAATGGCTTCTTCATTAATTGCGATAAGTGCGCTTTCTTCTTCCAGTGCATCAAGGGATTCGATAACACCTAATTTTGAAAGATCTGACCACTTAATTTTGTCAGTCTTTAATTGTTTAATATGATCGTCAGTTAGAAGCGCCTTGCCATTCTTTACAACAATAAGGGGTCTTCGATGTCGGTCTTTAGACATAACTACATCAATTCTTTGCTCTTCTTTTGTGTAATGTATATTAAGTAATTGTGATACTTTTCCAGCACGTCTATTTTCAATAACTTGTGATACAAACTTGTCACCATCTGTAACCTGTCCGTGCAATACACCATCTATGAATACATCTACCATATTAATCAAATGGCTTTAAGCCAAGATCCTCCATAGTTTTCATTGATTTAGTATGTTCTGATTTGCTCATGTTCTTTGTTACATGAGATAATATTGCAAGTGTCTTTCGAAGTCCAATATTCTTACCTTGTGGCGATTCAATTGGACATAATCTACCCCAGTGTGTTGGATGTAACTCTCGTGCCTCAAAACTCTCTCTTGAAGCCTCAAGTAAGGATACAACATTTCGAAGATGTGCATACATGTTTGTATAACAATCTCTTTCAAGTCTCTGACTTACTCCCTGTCTTCCAGATGTCCATTTTCCAGTTGCCATAGCACTCTTAATTCGTTGAGTTAGAAGTTTTGTTCTAACAATAGATGCTAATGGAATGATTCGGCCTCTTCGTACACCTCTTTGGAAGATGTAAAGAATATCACTAACAAGAACCTTAAAGTGTGTTCTAAATAAGTCTTCTAAAAGATCTCCAGCCATTCTGATTCGCTTATTCATATAGTGGTCTCGATCATCTGTTGCGATCTTGTTTTCCTTAAGCATAATAAGTTTCTTTACCATTCGACCAATAAATCTTGCTTTTGCTTTTCGGTTTTTTTGATCTCTTCCAATGTGTGGAAGTAAAAGATTATCTAACATATAAACAACTCTCTGAAGTTTTCGATCTCTTGGTAAGGCTAAGTGCATTGTTTTTGCAATAAATTCTTGTGCGTCTGCAGCAGTCTTAATCTCAAGAGCCTCATATAGATTAATATAAATATCATCATTCATGTCATAATCAATCATCTCTAGAATATCCTTATCAACAGTTACGCCTAGAGCCTTCATAATTATTACAAATGGAATCTTACTAAATGTTGTAAAACTCATTAAGAAAAGTCCTTCTTTATTTCGTTCAATTGCATGAGGTATTCGGTATGTATCATATGATGAAAATAAACTTACTTTGTGAGTTGTAGGACCTGAATCAATTTTCTTTCCAAAAACTGTATTTGGTGCTAGATCTTCTAGGTAAACTAAAACTCTTTCAGTTCCATCAATGATAAAATAACCACCACAATCTTCTGGATCTTCTCCCGTTTCAATAAGTTGGTCCTTAGTTAATGTATTTAGGTGACATAATTTAGATTTAAGCATAACTGGGATTTCAGCGATTTCAACTTCAGCTCTTTCTCGCTCTTTTCCATCAATTACTAATCCAACTTCTAAGTAAACTTTCGAAGCATAAGTTAGGTTTCGTAATCTTGCTTCCATTGGGAACAGGTCTCTTTCAGAACCATCTGCTTCCATGATTGTTGGTTTTTTAAGTGAAATTGTTCCAAACTCAAATTTTACTTCTTCAACGTCTGGAGGAACAACTGCAGGAACTGCTTCTTTAACATCATTAATGATATTCTGAAGTTGGTTATCTACAAAATCATCAAATGATTCGATATTACTACCAACTAAGCTGTTCTCCTCAAAGAACTTTTGAATTATTAATTTACCATCGTCAGATTTCATATTATTCTACAACCCTCCGATAATATAGATAGTTTCCAGATGGACCTTCTCTTTCAATTTCTAAAATATCACCCGGTTCTGCTTCCAATGCCTTTACAATCGGATCTTTCATTTTAATACGTGGTAACTGAACAACCGATATATTATACTTCTCTATAACGCCTGCTATCTCTTTCTTAGACAAAATCCGATGTTTTGGGACCAAAACATGTTTTAAAATATTAATTTTTTTAACCAGCGATACCACCCATTATCAAGCTCGGAATAGCGATTTCTCAGCAAGCGAACTTGTAATTTAAAGCGCCCTGGCCGAGATTTCCAACATCACTTTTGCTTGATTGGATAAACTTATAAAGTTTTTCCTTAGCTAGCGATTTTTGAACTCGAGTCATGCGAGTTCTGTTAATCCCCCTTATGCAGGCGGATTTTGACAGTCACATATGATAGGCCAGACTACACCACCAGGGCTTGATTTTGAATCTTCTAAGGAGTTTATAAGTTTTTCCTCAGAAAAAGTTAGACTGCGAATTTTAATTCGTTGTATAAATCTTTCCTGCTAAGAAATAATTTCATCAGCGAAAACGAAAATCTAGCGACGGACCACCATCGGATTTCCCAAAGGAGTGTTCTCGTTTAAATTGATAATTCCGTTGTTCTTGTTCAATTTCTTGTATGCCTGCTAAAATTCGTTCTAAACGTTCAGCAGATTCCTTCGGTTTTTCAGCATCCTCAAATATTATAGTATTTAATGGAGCCATATCTAATGTAGCTGTTGGAGATCTAGTTAAATAAATCTCGCCCTTGCCTACTAAATCCATATCAATATATATTGCAATCTGTCCCTCCAGCATAATTGCTGGCTTCAAAATTGCTGCTCGTTCATCATTAGAAAGAGGTCTACTGTCTAAACCTTTACATGCATAAACCTCTGCTGAGCTCGCAATATTAACTGAATAAACTGCTGCAGAGGCGACAACAACGTATGCTTTCCCATCTGATTCGAAAGACGACGTTAAATCATCAACATCTGTTTTTTCGTGTAGTTCCGTAATACCTTCGAAGTCAGGTGCACGCGTAGCCTTCCAATGTACTAATGTTTCATCGTATAATCGAATAGATTCGGTATTGGTATCTTCTAACACACACACGTCAGTATCTTCGGTCATAAATACACTAACAAGATCTTATTTAAAAAATATTCTACAGTGTAACCTATTAAAAGCCATATATCTGAGAATACTTCTTTCGGAGATATGAAACATATGTATCAACATCTAATCCCTTACCACATGCTTTCTTTATGATATCATCTGCTCGCATAGAATCGCCATATTGATGAACATGTTTCTCAAGCCAGTCTGCGATTGGTTTGAACTGTAGCTTACCGAACTTTCCATCTAAGCCGCGTATGTCTTTTTTCATCTGCGCAAAAAGTTGTGAAGTATACATAGTTCCTAATGCATATGTTGGAAAATAACCAAAACTTCCCCATGACCAATGAACATCTTGTAAGACTCCTTTTGTGTCTGTCTTTGGAACAACTCCGAGCATGTTTTTCATCTGCTTATTCCATTCTTTTGGCAGGTCTTTAACCGTAAGTTTACCTTCAAAAAGCGCTAGCTCAATCTCAAATCTAAGAATTACGTGAAGACAGTAAGTAACTTCATCTGCATCTACTCGAATCAGGCCAGGTTTTACAAGGTTTAGTTCGTGGTAAAAATCATTAAATTTGATTCCTTTCATCTGTTTTGGAAAACTTTTCTTAAATTTACTAAACAAAACCTTTGCAAATGGTTCACTTCGACAGACAATATTTTCCCAAAATCTTGATTGTGATTCGTGTAATCCAAAAGATGCACCATTACGTACAGTTGTATATTCGTATTTCTTTGGTAGATTTAATTCATATAACGCATGACCGGCTTCATGTGCAGTTGGTGTAAATGACGATAATGGGTCTGTTTCATCAAACCGGGTGGTTAATCTCACATCTCGAGTGCCGATGCTAGTTGTAAATGGATGTGTAGACTTATCCAATCTACTTATCTCTTTTTCAGGTATGATCAGAGAATATATCCAATTGCTTATATCCCATTGTTCAGCTTCAGGAAACTTTCCGCGAAGAACTTTCTTTTGGTTTTTGTATTTTTTAGTACTTTTTATATCCCTAAGTAACTTAATCAATTCAGGTTTTAGTTTTTCAAAAATCGGTTTAAGCTGCTTTACAGTCATGCCTTCCTCATAATCATCTAATAATGAATTATATGGATGCCCTGGTAAGTTTACATACTTAATCTCTTGTTTCTTAAACGCAATTATCTTCTCGAGATAGGGTGCAAAAATCGCAAACTTACTTTTATCTCTAGCTTCTTTCCATTTTTCAGCAGTTAATGCTTGTAGTTTAGTATATTTTGTTACAAATTCTGTTGGAATCTTACGACTCCGTTCAACACTTTTGTAAAATCTTTCAACAACAATCTGATCTTTTTTTGGCAGTTTCTTAAAAACACCTGGCGTAGTAAGCCGTTTTAGTATCGTCCATAGGTTATTATCTAATAGCAGTTCATGGATGATTTTACTTAGAGTGGCTAGCTGTTCAGAACGGTATTCAACACCTTTTTTCGGCATATATGTCTCCATATCCCAGTGGAGAAGTGATTCAATACGGCTGATTAAAGTTAGTTCTTTTTGAATAGAATATATTGATTTTAAGTCAGTATTTGTTGTCATGTTAGCAATTATTTGTGTAAAATATATAAAAGTTTAGGATCGGAACAGTATCGTAAATTATTTAAGAGATTTACGTCAAATCAGTTATATATGGGATTATCATCCTTACGATTAAATGAAATTGATCCATTTTATTTAGATCGAGCTCAAGGAATTGCACCATATGGCGATGTAGATGAGTATGTGCAAAAGCACATTATATCTGATAGTAAGAAAGGTATCGATCGGGATTTTTGGGTTAAATTTGATCCAGAGTTAGTAAAAAACACCTTAGGAAGGTTACCTAATATACCAAAACCTAAACGTAAAGTTTCGACAGGTCGTCCATACACTGGAATCGGTAGTGATGCATGGAAAGCTGCGCATCCTGAAATAATTAAACATGGCGCAAATACTTTCGAATTAATACCTGGCGTAACAATCTTAAATAAACTTGAACCTGCAACACCTTAATATCGTTTTAATCTGCAACATACAAATGATTTTTATGTCTTTGGGTATTAACATATAATGGGATTTTTAGATCGTCTAAAGAGGATGTTGGAATCTAGCACAGAAATTAAAAAAGAAAAAGTTGCTGAGACAGTCAAATCTAAAGATATTAACCATTGGGTTCAGACGCAGAAAAAAGAGCTAGCTGAAGAAGAAAGTGAATTCTTAAAACAAGTTAATGAACGAATACTATCACTTGCTGACGAACTGGAAAAAGAAGTAACTGCCCTTAAGGAGGTAGATTTTGACGATATAAATGTTGCAAATCGCGCTAAGATGATTATTGGAACCAATCTAGATCACTATATTCGTCATCTAAGTAACTTAATCACAACGCTACGTGAGTTAAATATATCTACTACAGATAATCTGCTTGAAAACATTACTCTTGTTTTTAGAAATTTCGAACAGATGGCAATAAAGAATTTTCAGAAAGCTGCGTCATTAGCCGGACATAAACTCAATGATATTGGTGTAAGTACTGGCCGATTCTTCACAGATATGCGAAAGTTAATGAAAGAAAATGATACGCTTATTAATCGTGCTAAAATCATACACGCAGTATCCTTAAAATTGGATGAAATTGATACTTTTGAGAAAACTAAACTTGAATTTAAATCAAATGTCGATGTACTTAAAGAAAAAATAGTTAAGTTAGAGCAAGAAAAACAACGAATTTCCAAAGAAATCCTTACTGTAAAAACTAGTAAATCTTATGCTACAGCAACTAAAAAACGAGAAGATTTTGAAAAAGACAAGACTGAACTAACAAAAAGCATCTACGCGCTAAGGAAACTAATTGATTTCAAACTGTTATCAAATACCTTTCACAGCAGCCCCAAACAGTTAGCGATTGTTCGAGACTATAAATCTAATTTTGAAGAGGCGTTTACAAAAGATTCTGGCCAAAAACTTATCTCCTTACTTAAGGAGGCAGACGTAAGCAAGGGAGCGATAATGAATAACATAAATAAGATAACTAAAACTCGGCAAAAGATAGAAAATACGGTGATTGAGACAGATCAAATTGCAGAGTTAAATCAGGATATCACAAAAATAACAAATCAGATTGAAGAGTTAACCTCTAAGAAAGAGCTAGAACAGAAGAAGCATGATAAGTTCCAGACAAGTCGAGATAATATACTTGACTCAATCAGATCTAAGTTAAGCAAGATCAATGTTGTTTTAGAATAAAGTCCCGTCCCCCGCCTTAGTACTAGAAGTATACATTTGGTTGGATAATATGATTAAGGGATTGAAATATATAAAGGTTAGTGACTATTCAATTAATCAATAAGCATGCTTTCTTCAACTCTAGATATTAAAGAGAAAAGTATAACTACAATACCTAACATAATCATCGTATAATTAAGAGACCATTCTGCAGACCTGCCGATTAATGGATACGTTATTGCAATTGATATTGTTCCGAGCATAGAAACCGTTGACATTACTGTAGCTCGTTTGTTTGATGGAATGTATTTATTCATATAGCTGTAAAATAGAGGTCTCCGAGATATGCCAAATCCCGTTAAAACAATTACTGCCCCCATAAATATGTATACGTGATTTGCTATTCCTGCTAATATCAGCATTGTTCCTGCAATAATTGAACTAAATACAATATATCTTCGCTTTCCAGATAACTTTTCTTCAAACCAAGAATATTTGTTCATAACTACAATTTGTGATAATACTAACAGTGAATGTACTATACCAAAGTAAACTATTTTAACACCATATTGCATAAGCATTGGTTGATAGAGCCATATAATCGACCAACATAAAGCATGAATTATAACGACATCTAATGCAAGAAGTTTTAGAACTCTATGTGTAGTAAAGAATTTCACTCCATCTTTTAGTATCTTTAGATATTTCTCTTGTTTTCTGATTACGGGTGGCTCTTTTAATGTTAAGGACACTATGAATGAAACAAACATTGGAGCTGCAAGGAACAGCATTGTTTCACGTAAACCAATGTATTGAGCAATTAGGCTTCCAATTGGCGCAGCTATCATAAGAGCAATCAGATGCATGCTCCTCGTCTTAGCAAAGAATTTTTTAGATAACTTTTCTTGTTTTATTTTCTTTAGCGTATCGTAGATTAGTGCCTCATTTGCACCAGAGAACAGCGCTGAACCTAATGCCCAGATAAATTCACCAAGTAAGAATACGGCAAATATAGGGTAGCTAGCATAGACTAATGGCGCTATGACTGCGGTAAAGCAAGCTAAAGATATTGAAGTTTTTCTTCCAAAACGATCAGCAATCGTGCCTGTAGGAATCTCTAAAAGAAAAACCCACATCATAAACCATGATTGTAATAAGAACACTTGCGTTAAGCTGATACCTGCCCAAACAGTAAAGAATGGAACTAATACTCCTCCAATAAAATGGAGACCTCTAAAGAACTCTAATAAATACATCTTCCATAAATTATCTTTGTAGGTGCTCATACAGTTATTCTTCGGCGGTTGTTTTTATCGTTTATGGTTAATGTAATCTATAAAAGACTTTTTATGCAATGACTTCTTAGATTTTTAATATGGTTAAAGCAAATGTGTATCATTGTAAAAAATGTAATAGACATTATCTTGTTTCAAACAAGGGTAAGTGTATGAACTGTAATTCTACAATGTCTGTCAAAAAAATTGAAGCACATCCGTTAGAAGATTCCGAACCGAGCATATCCCAAATGGTCGGTTTTTTTATCGCGCTCCTCACTTTTCCAGGAGTTATTCTCCATGAATTCTCACATAAAAAATTTTGTGATTGGTTTGGTGTTAAAGTACTGAAAGTCAAGTATTTCGGGGTTCCTAAAGGTAATGGACCTTTAGGATATGTTGTACATGAAAAACCTAAAAAGTTCAGGCAAACGTTCTTTATATCCACAGGTCCATTTATGCTGAACTCTATTTTTGCTATATTGTTTTACTTTTTGTATTTCATAATCCCCGTTCCTTACCTATTCGCGTGGTTAGGTTTTAGTTCAGCACTACATGCATTCCCAAGCTCGGGTGATGCATATTCTTTATGGTATGAAACTAAACGTCATATGAAAGATAATATACTTGCAGTAGTTGGTTTTCCTATAGCAATCCTCATTTGGATCGCAAACGGTCTTTCTATGGTGTGGTTTGATGTTATGTATGCAGGACTGCTTTTCTTTTTAAGTGAATATTGGTTAAGCGTGTTATTATTGTAAAACGTGGAAAAAGTAAGTATCCCGTCCCCCAAATCTGAGAGAATAGTGACGTTTATCTTGGTAACTTACTTATTTACGTGTTTCCTCAAGAAAAATTAAATAACAAATCTATGGAAATGGAATATGTGTCCAAGCATCCGTACGTTTACCAATTGGACTATTTAATCTATCCAAACTATAATCATAAACTGCACTAACTCGACCGTCGTTAGATGATAATTTCATTTCCTTAACTGTAAAGTTCGCAGGCATGTATTTTCCATTGAATTGTAATCTTAGGTAGTTTGGAGCAGAATTTTTGGGAAAAGATGAAGCAATTTTTTCGTTCCACGGAAGTAATGTGGGATCTATTAACGCAACAAAATTAATTGCGATTTTTGGATCAAGATATGTATTGAAAAAATGATCTATATTTCTTGCTAATGCGCCCTTTACATTACCATCTTGCAGTATTTCGGAACTTACAGTGTGCACTGCTCCATCAGATACATCAACTCTTTCAGGTTTACTAAAAGAGACATTATCGTTATTTTCTTTAAGGTACGCAACAATTTGTGGAAATATCTCGTCAGTTTTATCTTTAAAGCCTAAAGTCGTTGAGTTCCACTCTCTTCTTGAAGGTAATAGTTTTTCTATACCTGTAGCAATTCCTATTTGATTTCTCAATTGCGCAAGTGAGTTTCCCATTTTCACTTGTCAGTAAGAATATTCGTTTAAAAAGGTTTCTATTGTGCTTATTTACGTATTTAAAAATAGGATCCCGTCCCCCGGACTCGAACCAGGAACCTCGCGGGTTCAGCAAAATGCTGCTTGCTGGATCTCTCCAGTAACCATCTACAGCCACGCGCTCTACCAATTGAGCTAGGACGGGATAACTACTTTGATTAAACTTAACTTAAAAGTCTTTCTAGAATTACAGTTGCTTAGTTTTAGAATATATTTCAACAGGTTTCTCGCCCTTAGTCTTCTGAATAACTCTTGCTGCAGGAATAATCAACTCACCTTCTACCTGTAGCTTAGATTTGATCTTGTATGAAAGAACTCTTTCTTCATGAGGTAATAGCTCGTCAAACTTCCAAAGAACAACTAACTTATCCTTCTGTTTCTTAATTGCAGTTGGACTAATTGTTCCAAACTCTCTTGAAAGAAGGAATGGAACTGGAACATGATCTTCTAGCGTAATATTTTTTTGTGCTTTGCCCGTCTTGTTCTTTAGTGCTAATTCAATACTTAGGTACCCATCTCGCTTCTTTTTGATGGTCTTAACTAATTTATATCTAGACATGTAGTATATACCAAGCATACTTAATGCAACAAGAATCAGAATAACTGCGGTTACTAATGGAATATATGATATTTTGTAAGTATATGTTGCTGAGTCCCTTATTGGAATTTGATAGTCCCAAGAAACTTTAAGTTCATCTCGAGATATTTGTGCACCTTCAGAGCTTATAAAAAAGCTATCCATACTAGATATTGGTGTCTCCCAACTACCTGTTGCTTCAGCATTACCCTTATTTTGGATTGTAACTGTGTACGATTTAACGAATAATTCTTCAGCCCAGACTTCTTGTGCTTCAATCTCTTCGATTATGTTGATCTTTTTCTCAACAACTGGACTGTCTTCTAAGATCTTGACATGTAGATATTTATAATCTAATAATTCTGTACCTTCTTTGAACTGGAAATATACACTATATGTACCGGATTTTACATCTTGTGGCGGTGCAATTGCAACCTCAACCGTCTGAGATGTATGTGGGTATATCTCTAATATATATGGTTTAATTGTTATGTCCCAAGCGTTTCGTGGGATTGGCATAGTAAGATCGATTTTTTCGTCGCGATTGTTGGTTAATTCTACAGAGTATTTTGCAACCTCATTGAAATTAATTTCAGCATCAATTGCATGTGCATCAATCAACAAATCAGGGACTGCCGCTACCGAAGTTAATCCACCAAGTAGTAAGATTGTAAGAATCGCTAGTAAAAAACCTGGTCTACGCATACAATTAGAGTGTGTAGTATAATATAAGGTTTATGTTAAGAAACCTTGCTGGCGAATATTTTCGTCAAGTAAACTTTCCGTAGAAATGTTTAGACAGCAAATTTATTCCAGAGAAAACATATTATGTTTTCTTGGCCAAGAAAATCACATATTTTCTTTGGTGTTGTATAAGGTTTATGTTAAAACTCACTCCATAGACAATAGTAATCTTTAAATAGTGTCTAGCTTAGGCAGATACATTGAGGTATTATTAAAATGGAAAGACCCTTAGACGCATTAAATCAAGCGAAAAACAAGAGAGTTATAGTAGAACTGAAAAACAAGAGACAGGTTATTGGAACCCTAAAAGCATTTGATATCCATGTAAACACTGTTCTTGACGACGCAGAAGAGCGTGGCGAAGATGGTAAGATAATTACTAAACTTGGTCGTGTATTCATCCGCGGAGATATGGTTCTGTTTGTAAGTCCAGCTTAGATTGCGATAGACTTTTAAACTATATAATTAAGGTAGTTATTATGAGCAAAGGAACTGCAGCAATGGGCCGTAGAAGCGGTAAGAAAACGCACATCCGATGTAGACGATGTGGTACTCATGCCTATCATGCTCAGCACAAAGAATGTTCTCAATGTGGCTTTGGTAAGACAAAGCGACTTAGAAGTTATAACTGGCTAGAAAAGCTATTTGCATCTGGCAAACGAAAACGTTAGGTGGCACTTCTTTCTAGTGTTCCACCAAAACCCTTTTTAACAAATTATTGCTTAATATAGACTATGGGCTCGTAGCTCAGTCTGGTTAGAGCACCTGGCTTTTACTTCTTCTTTTGAAGATGAAGATACCAGGGTGTCGTGGGTTCAAATCCTGCCGGGCCCATTATTTTTAGAATTTTTTCTTAGCAGATATTAATTTACGTAATAATTTACGAGCTAGTTCTTGTTGTTGACTAATGTATTTACTGTATGTAGAAGTAGAAAGGGATTTGTTATGTATTTTAGATATTAATTGAGTAATCTCTTGCGCGTCAGATTGATTAAAGAATGTTAAATTAAATTCTTGTTTTAGCTCTTTCAATACCCTAACTGCGTAACGATTTGCACTAATTAATGTATTAAGGAGTACTAACGGAATACGTGGATTTAATGCAGTATCATATATTTGCATAATCGCAAAATCAATATATTCCATAGTTACGTGTGGGTTTTTCTTAATCGCTGTTTCGGCAAGACGATGATATTGTTTACCGCGATCTTTACCATATATTAATGAATAATTGCTAAAATAACTTCGCACCACAAAGGGAAATTCTTCTTCTAAAATATGACTTATTGGAACATTTGATGGCACGAGATAAGATAGGAAATGTATTAATTGATTATCCGTATAATCATCAAAAGGAAGGTCTCTAAAGATCCTAGTGCTTCTACCAAATACGGTTTTTAAGAGTTTAGTCATCTTTAGATCCGAGTCAAGTCTTTCTTCGGGTTTACATGTGTGTATAACTACGAGGTCTCGGTCGTGTGAACTTTGCGAGTTTCCAATTTCATATACTTCTCCACGAAATTTCTGAGATTCTAATGCTTTTTGGAGTTTAGCTAATTTGCTCATGTAATTAAATACAGCAATTATACTTAAAATTAGTCTTTTTCAATCAAGTGAAACACTATTCTTAAATACTTATGATAACGCTCCTAACATATGATGTTAAAAAGTGAAACTTTTGAACCGCCAGCTAAAAGAGGTCTTTAGCGTGAGGATCCTGGCAATTGGAGACTTTCATGGAAGGTTTCCTAAAAAATTAAAGAAAAAAGTAGAGAAATTAGCTTACGATATGATTATTTCTCCAGGCGATTTTAATGGAGATCATCATATAAAATTATTCTTCAAACATGCATATGGAACAGATAAGGACCTTTGGGAAGTAATTGGTAAGAAAAAATATCTTGATATGATTAAGCAAAATATCCAAGAAGGTAACAAAATTTTAGCATATTTGAAACGATTGAAAATGCCTCTTTTTGTTGTTACTGGCAACCATGATCATGCTGGTTGGAATGAAGTTGGCGTAAGAATAACTGATAATATTGAACCTGAAAAAAGCAAAATTGCGACCAAAACATTTCTATTAAAGCAAAAAATACCTACACTGGATTTTACAAAAGCAAAATTTCAGTCCTTTGATTTAGTTGGATATCCCCGAAGTACTTATCCTGGAATCGTTAGAAAAAGTGAACTTAAGAAATATGATGGTGGTACGCGCTGGACTCCGGAACGAACCAGAAAAGACTATATGGATCATAAGAAGAAAATGAGTAAATTATTTACTGATCCAGCAAATACAATTTTTGTATCACACAATGTTCCTTACAGAACTAAATTAGATAAAATAAGTTCAAAAGGCCATGAAAAAGCTAGAAATAAGCATTATGGATCTGCATTAGTTAAAGAATTAATTAAAACCTATCAGCCAAGACTGGTGATTGCAGGACATATGCATGAGAATCCCGGTAAAATCCGCATCGGCAAGACCGTTATTATTAATCCTGGCGCAGTAAAAGATGGTCGATGTGCGCTAATCGAATTAACTGAAAAGCAAGTAAGAGTAAGGCTTATAAAGGCATAATTCTAAATGTAATCATGCTAGGTGATTATCCTAAGATATCAGAATAGGAATTCTTGTCTAGTTGTATTTTTCGAAAACTTAAATGGTGATTGTCCCAAGATTAGTGACAACTATCCCAAACATTAGTTTTCTAAACGGGCCTATAGCTCAATCTGGTTTAGAGCATCCGACTCTTATGGCAATAGCCAGAGCTATCGGAAGGTTGTGGGTTCAAATCCCTCTAGGCTCATTTGGGCTATTAGCTCAGTCTGGTAGAGCATCCGGCTTTTACTTTAATAGAAGAAACCGGAATGTCGTGAGTTCAAATCTTGCATGGCCCACTGCCGTAAGGCAACAAAAAATAAAGGAGGTAAACTAAAATGGGAAAAAACCAATGGCTGAATGAAAGAAACGAATGGCGAGGTATCGATGCAACGCACACCTATCCTTCATACGCTGAACGGCGTAGATTGAGAGAGGAGCGTAGGCAACAACCAGAAGTTCCGGCTTACTCTGAATGTCGGAGTGGTTGTGAATCATGGCGTGGATACAATCGAGCAATAGATATTGCCAATGATAGAGATGAGTGTAACTCATCAAATCGTCCAAGATCGTATCCAAGAACTGCGTGCGGTATGTGTCAAAACTATATCGACCATCGACTTGCACAAAATAGTGAATTTGAGCAACCAGATGACATCTTGCCAACAGAAGTAATGCGAAGAGAAGTACATTTCAGAACTGAATGGCTTTAATGCCAGCTAAGGGCCCTTAGTCCTTCGCATTAAAGAAAAAGATTAAATAAGTATGGAGTAACAAAAAAATGAAAATGAAGAAAGAAGAAAGTATGTTTTGGGCAGATCAGCTAGCGGACGCGATTGCTAAAAGAAAACACTATAATCATCTTAAGAAAAAATGGAAAAATCCGACTACACTAGTTATTAAAAGTTCAACATCGATTTCAGGAGTTCCACACATTGGTAATGCTAGTGATGTTATTAGACACTATGCAGTTGTTCAATCACTTAAAGAAAAAGGACACAAAGCAAAGTTGTTATGGGTTGGCGAAGATATGGATCCGCTAAGAAAAGTTCCAACAGGGATTCCCGCCAGTTTTAAGAAATACTTAGGTATGCCTGTAGCAGATATTCCTTGCCCAGAAGGCTGTTGTAGTAGTTATTCTGAACATTTCTGTAACAAGTTTGCAAACAGTCTGAAAGATAACTTTGGGATAAAACTTGAGATGAAGCGAACATCTGAGAGTTATCGTAAAGGTGAATTCTATCCAAGCATAAAGAAAATAATGAATAACTTAGACACAGTTAGAGAGATAATCAATAAGTCACGAAAAGACCCACTTCCAGAATCATGGATTCCATGGAAACCGGTTTGTGACAAATGCGGGAAGCTAATTACTACGGTAGTTACGGGTGTAAATGGAGATAAGGTAAATTACGAATGTAGAGATTATGAATTTAGAGTTTATGGAAAAGAAGCATACACTAGGCTCAAAGGTTGCGGACATAAAGGTATTAGTGATCTGAAGAAAGGAAATGGAAAGATGGGATGGCGAGTTGAATGGGCTATGCTCTGGAAAACATGGAACGTTGTACTTGAAGGCGCAGGTAAAGAACACTTTATGCCAACAGGTTCATTTTGGTCAGCAGGAGAGATTGCAGAGCGAGTCTTGGATTGGATAGAACCACATCCGTCAAAAAATCCAATACAGGGATATGAATATATCATGTTTGATGGTGAGAAGATGTCTGCATCTAGAGGCAATGTTGTGGCAACATGGGAATGGCCGAGCCTAGCACTTCCAGAAACCTTGAAATTATTTATGTTAAAGAAACCAAATAGGGAGCGAGATATGCCGCTGAAAAATATATATCGTGGCTATGATGAATTAGATTTACTAGAGCAAATCTACTTTGGTAAGAAAACACTGCAGAATCAGCGAGAACTAAATCAAGCTAAAAGATTGTACGAAATGGCTTTAATTAAAAAGCCAAAATTTGCTAAACGCATTCCATACCAATACTGCACCCTTCTCACGCAGGCAGTCCCAAATTTAGATCCTAAACGAATTAAAGTGATTTTAGACAAAACCGCATACAAACTTACTAAATCTGAATTTAATGTAGCAATGGATAGAATAAATCTAACAGCTGGCTGGGCTAAGAAATATCTATTAAAAGAAGACAGAATTGTTCTGAATAAAACACCACCAAAAATTAGTATATCTGTTAGTCAGAAAAAAGCACTGTTAGATTTAGCAAAATATCTTAAAACCAACTGTACTGAAGAACAATTATTTAGCCAGATCTATATCATAATCAAAACGCACGAACTTAATAATCGAGAATTCTTTCAATTAATCTATCAGATACTCATCAATAAAGAACGAGGACCGCGATTAGCGCCATTTATACTAGCAATAGGTCCAGATAAGGTTAGAAAGATCCTCGAGAAAACATAATTTTTTAAGTTTTATTGTACATATATTAAATGGTAATTTATCCCCTTGGAGAAGATCCCACTAGCTGGCGAAGACCGCAAGTTAGCAGAGCTACTGACACACAAACAAATGAACGAGATGACCCTTACTTTGAAGATGCACTAGTTGGATTTGATGAATATATGGAAGAGCAGCGTGCACAAAAGCTAGAGACTACGCCGTCACATGAAATACACGTTAAGGTAAAGGATAAAAAAGGCAAACTAGTCGCATATGAACTTAAAGAAGATTGGACATTTTGTATGGAGTGTATGGGTGTAGGCCTTTCAGATATGGTAGATATTACAAAACATGTAACAGATCCACAACCACAATATCAATATTTCGGAACCAAACACCGAGAAGATTGTATGTGGAACGGTTCAGCATTCTATCGACGGCGAAAAACTAGCGAGTAAGTTTTTATAGCTTTGTTGAAGGAAATTTTATGGCATATCAAGCACTAGGTTCGATCTGTCTGATTAAGCAGAAAGATAAGCCGATTGCTCAAGAATTGTTAGCTAAGCACAAGAGGTTTAAGTCAGTTTATTATCAAGGAAAAATCTCTGGCCAACTTCGAAAACCAGTGGTTAAATGGCTTGCTGGCGAGAAAAATACACTAACAAAGGTCAAGGAAAACTATTGCGAGTTCTTAGTTGATATATCTAAAGTTATGTTCTCAAAAGGTAATCAAGAAGAGAAGAGACGGATTGTTAGTCAAATCAAAGACGAAGAAGACGTACTCGACATGTTTGCAGGGATTGGATACTTCACAATTCCGATTGCTAAGCTAACTGATGCAAATGTGACTGCAATCGAGCTAAATCCTGATTCAATTGAACTTCTAAAGCAAAATATTAAGCTAAACAAGGTCGAAGACAGCGTTACGGTGATTCAAGGAGATAGTAATATTGAAGTTCTAAAACTAAAGAAAAAGTTTGATCGAATACATATGGGTTTTTTCCCCGGAACCTACGAATTCCTACCCGTAGCAGTAAAAGCAGCTAAGAAGGGGGCAGTAATTCATTTTCATGAACTAGCAGAACGGCCGGAAGACATTATACTCAAAATAACTGCGATGAAGCTACCTGTAAAAGTAATCAAATCAACAAAAGTCAAAGCATATGGTATCAGGCTATGGCACTGGGTTATTGATCTTCAAGTAATTCTCGATCGCCAAATAATTCTCTAACTGCGCTCGCTATCTCTCGCAAATGTTCGGGTCTAGCAGTAGTAAATAAATTCCTATAATCGGTTTTAAAGTTGTTAATTCCAGTATCCGTTAATAACAAAACACGTTTTCCCATTTCTTTAGCCATAAGCACAAGAAACTCTATATTGGGAGTAACATCGTCAATAACTGCTAGAAAATCTCTACCTTCTAATGATCTCATGTCGGTGATATCTGCAGGTTTAATGACTTCGTATTTTTCACCAAGTGCATCCGCTAATTCACCAGTATTTACATTATATGGAGCCATAACCATGACGTATTTTTTGTCCATAAATTAAACATGCATAAAGGCTTTTAAGGCTTCTTATAGACAGAAAGGCTTTTAAACGACCTTTTCCACCGATAAGTGAAATGGACGACGCAATTGATGTAGAGATACTTCAGAAAAAGCTAGATTCTTATGTAGCTAGAAGTAAATCAACAAAACATATCTATCTTATAAAAAGGGATGGCATATCTGTTGCGATTAGTCCGCAAGATGATGCGCATGACGTAGATAATGCTAGCTTACTTGCTACTAGTTTTGTTGGATATGAAACACTTACACATATGGAAGACAACGAAACTGAAGGAACATTTAGATCAAATGGAACTCAAATATATAGTACATCCATCGGTGATTATATCGTTGCTTTTGTTCAGGCAACAGGCACAAAAAAGCCAACTAGCCAAGTAAAAGAGCTTTCAGATTTATTAAAAAACGGCCATAAAGATCCAACTGAGGCAATTGATTCTCTTACTTCTAACGAAAGATTTATGGGAAGACCGGTTGAACAGAAGGATGTCGAAACCGTATCTCAAGAGGAGCTAGACGGGGAATGGTAGATACTACACCATATGCAAGAATGGTTGCAAGTGCGCCGTTTATGCAAAAAGATAAACGATTACTGCACGATTTTGCAGCTTGTGCTGACAAAGCTTATTCTAAAAAACCACTTACTGAAAAAATCAACATGATTGAATCCACTCGTAAAATTTTCACAAATCTTGCATGGCCTACTCTTGCTATAAAATTAAGCGAGAATACAGCAGATTATGAATCAATTAAAGATCGTGTAAGTCCATTATTAGCCATTGAAATTGGTGTATTAGAACAAGGTGAACCACATTTTATAACAAAAATTCCTTTCCGAAGACCACGAATACTTGGAGTAATTAATTTTGAGAAATATGGTGTTCAGGGATTACTTACTGAAGATAATACTTTTGGTGGAAAATATACATTAAAACCTGCAAAACGAGGTGGAAATCCCGTAGATAGTCATGGCGATATATCTGACGTATTTGATGGAACTGAATTAATTGACACAGTTTTTACAGATGGTAAGAAATCTAAATTTAACCCTGAAATTATTAGAGCTGGACGAAAATATATAGATTGTATAATTACTGTTCCCGAAAACGCTCACGAAACAATTATTTAAGCAAAGTAAGTAATTTATTTACATCTAGTTCAAATAGAACAACGGGATTTTCTAGGCGCCAATTCTTTAATACGGCAGGATGAAGCTCACCAATTATACCTATTTCTTTTCCAACTAAATCGTGGGATTTAGTGGCGCCACGAATCTTTGATTCGTTAGCGCCTTTGATTTTGATAATTCCAACTCTTCCAGGTATGAAACTATTATGTTCTACTTCAGCTACCTCAAACTCAACCTCAAGTCCATGTAATAATGCTTGTAAGATTTGTTTGATTTCAGTAAAGTTAGCATTCTTATGTGCTACTGCAAATACCAATCGTCGAATAGTATCTGACATAGTTTCTGCTTTTGGATTGGGAATAACTACCTCTCCAACCTCAAATATTGCCTGAGGATATTCCTGGGTCGTATTGTTACCTAAGAACTCCACAATTGATGGAATTAACCAGTTACGTAAGACTGACCAATTCTGAGAGACAGGATTAGCAATTTCAACGCATTTACTTGCAGTAACATGCATCTGAATCTTTGATTGAGAGGTAGCTAACTTCGGAGAATTTAGCTTCATTCGATTGAATAGCTTATCTTTGTTCGTAAGTGTGTAGGTAGATATTTCTTGAGCTCCGAATCCCACTAGATACTCTCTGATTCTGCGTGAGAATACTTCTAGCTCAGTTTCGCTACCTTCTACAGCTAATTCAGGTACGATTGGTTCTATGTTATTGAATCCATAAGCCACAAGTGCATCCTCAACTACATCTACTGAATGCATGATATCTATCCGGTAGGATGGATATTCAACTAAAATATTCTCCCCAGAAACTTGGGCATTCAGTCTAGCTTTATGTAGCAAGTCAAGCAACTCTTTTGTGGATAAACCTAAGCCAGATAGGTAATTAAATAATCCTAAAGGTACTTTGATTTTCTTCGGCCGGAAATCTGGGCAAGATAATTTCTCACTAAGACCATATTTTACATTAACTTCATAGATCTTTCCGCCGCGATCTGCCAGGCTAGCAATCATTGAATTCAAAGCAGTATGAACAAATCTATCTTCAAATCCAGATACCTCGATAAATAAGTTTGTTGTATCTTCCGTCACTTTGCCGGAATAGTTTGAGTTAATTACTGGCGGCATGGAAAGTACATTCTTATCTGCATCAATGAAGACAGGATATAATTTGTAGCTCTCTAAAAGATGTGCAAACTCACGTCCTTTTGGATGCTGGCCAAGGATCTGTCGTAAAGTTAGCTCCCGCGACATCTCCAGAGGAGTGAACTTAAGTTTATCTGGATGAAATCCCATATATCTAATCGGCCATTGAATCTTATCAAAATCATATACACCGATTGCAGCCTCTCTTCGATTTCTACCAAAAGTTCCAGCTACTTTTTCTTGCATCTGAATGATCTGCTTTAGAACATCATCAGTGATCTTGATTCCCTTAACAACTGCGCAAGCTGTTCGAGGTCGAATTCCCTTAAGATTTGGATCAACACGAACCAAATAGTCTGATTTGTTAACAGTATATTGCGGAACACCTTTTGCCTTGCCAAGACCTCCGGCAATCTGACGAGCGATTCCTTCAGCACACCATAAATCTGGGCGATTAGTATCTTTACAATCAACAGTTATTGTATCACCAACAGTGCCTTCATGCTCTCCTTTAGCATAGGCCAGCAAGTCATCGATCTCCTTCTCGTTGATCTTATGACCAATCAGTTTCTCCACATCATGTTTGCTAATCTCTATCTTTGGCATTGAATTCCTCCTTTGTTATAGAATAACTAAATTCTGAATAATATTTACCGTTTATCAAGTGACGATCTCGTAAAGTGCCTTCATACTTCATACCAATTTTTTCAATATGTTTCTTTGATTGAATATTCCATTCATACGGAGATGCCTTAAATGCATGAAAATTTAGTTTTTCAAAACCATGGCGCATCAAAGTCTTAATTGCATCAAGCGATTGTCCTTTTCCCCAATATTTCTTAGTGATCCAAATACCGAGCTCACCGTAATTATCTTCGCGTTTAATACTATGAATACCACAACAACCAATTCTTTCACCCGTATTTTGATCGATAATTACAAAATTAATGCTGTCCCATTTTTTGCGCAGACTTGATTGCTTCTTAATCCAATTTATCTCGTCATTTAGACTAACTTTACCCCTCTTGAAAATAAATAACTTTGGAAGAATATCTTTACTATTAATCTCTTTAGTAATCCATTCTGCATCAGATCGCTTTGGATATCTCAGATAGATTTTCTCTCCAATTAGTTTCATCTTACAATCTTCTCCCGTCTAAGCCAGCCTAGATCCTGACTAAAGATATAACGAATATCATTAATACCTAGCTTACACATTGCTAGTCGATCAATACCGATTCCCCATGCTAGCACAGGGGTTTTGATGCCCATAGCTTCGGTAAATTCCGGTCTAAACATACCTGCTCCACCTAACTCAATCCAACCAAGTTTTGGATGCTTAACATTCATCTGAACACTTGGCTCTGTAAATGGATAATAATCTGGTATAAAGCTAACTTCCTCTGCGCCTGCAAACTCAATAGCGAACTGCTTTAGAACACCTAAAAGATGTTTGAAGCTAACATCGCCAGTAACAATACCTTCTACCTGATTGAACTCAATAAGATGGGTTGCATCTAAAATATCTGGACGATAACATCTAGCAATACTAAAGTGCTTACTTGGGTTCTTGATACCTTTTGCTAACTGTCTTGCAGAAATAGCAGTTCCATGTCCACGCGGAAGCAACTGACTTGCAATCTTCTCATCCCATTTGTAATTCCAACCAGTTGATCCGGTCTTACCACCATGTTCATGTGATGCTTTTATTGCTGCAACTAACTTCTTATCTGGAAGTTTACCATATTTGAGATTCTTAATTGAATATGTATCTGAATCCGTTCTAGCGGGATGATTTTGTGGCTGATACATTGCATCAAAGTGCCAAAAAGCCGTCTCTATAATTGGTCCAGTCATTTCCTGAAAGCCTAGTTGAACTAATTTAGCCCGAACATCATCTAGGAATTGATAATATGGTTGTTTTTTTCCAGGATAAACCTTTGGAACCTGTGCTGAGACATCATATCTACGGAACTTAGCATCTTTCCAAGATCCAGATTTAATTACTTGCGAAGTAATCATACCAATTCGCTTTTCAGTAGATAGGTTCTGTAAAACATTCTTTCCTAAATCTGTAATTGTAAAATGAATTGAGGTTCGCTCAACTTCAGTAACTAATTGCTTTCGTTTTTTTAGATTCTGATATGCATATTGTTCTTCAGCAGCTAACTTGCTCAAGGGTATCTCTTTAAGTTTAGCTAAAGCTATCAAAAACTTGAACTCAAGAGTTGCTTTAACTTTCAAACCAGCGTCAGTAATTGCCAAAGTTCCATTTCTAAACTCAACAAACATCTTTTGCTTTAGATAACCAATTGCAAAGCGAAGCTCATCTTGTGGAAACTTATTTCGTAACTCATCTAAAGTATGTGGCCGTTTTCTGAGAATCGATAGAACTGCTAGCTCTGGAAGCTTAGATTTAACATATTTTGCTCCTAGCTCATCTAATTGAATATAACGTGTCTTACTTTTGTGTGTCTTAATCAAACCTTTGTTATCTAGCCACATTCCTGCTCGCAGGAACTCATTCTTTGGCAGACCTTTTAGCTCAGCTAACTCTGCTTGCTTTCCTTGAAAAGCTCGAAGTACCTTGATTTCATTATCTTGTAGAGAATCTGCTAGCTTGACGATGTCCTTCATATTATGCTAAAACCCCCCTTACTAATAAGTTTTGTGAGAAATTGAGAACTAGTGATGTATCAGAATTACAATGTAAAGGGATAACCACTTCGCATAATAATCAATAAACAGAGTCAGATATAAACTTTACGATTTACTGCCGTAGATGTGGAGCGTATCCCAGAGAAGGCCTTTTTCTTTTGCTACATGAACCTGGAAGCCAGCTTTCTGGAAGAGTTTCTTAATCTGATTTGCATCTTTCATCCAATCTTGCTCAGGCATGATCTTTAGAACATTAGTATAATCTACAAAATAAATTCTTCCATTCTTCTTTGTTCTTCTGCCAAGTTCAGCAATTACTTTGTGTGGATCTGCAATATAACCCAGTACTCCTACAGATACAATTGCGTCAAAGTCCTTAAGTTTTGGGTGGATATTATGTCGCTCTTCTTTTTCTAGATAATAAATAATATTCTTAAGTCCCTCTTTTTCTGCCATTTTCTTTGAGGCATCAAGATGATCTTTTGAGATATGTGTGATAAATAACTTACCTTCGCCAGCAATTCTACCAGAAAGCTCGTGGTTAAACTTACTCACATCCGTTCCAAAGTTCATAACTCGCTTACCTTTGAGATCGCCAACATGCTTAAGAATATATTGTCGAGTCTTTGGTTTAAGCCACATATCAGTCGTTCTAGCACTTACACCAACTGAAAATGAAAGCATTCTTTTGACAGTCTTTGGTCGATAAAGCATGGCTTCGATCAAAAACAAAGGAATTCCGAGAAGAACAAACATAAATCCAGATATTGTTGTCTGTAATTCAATACCTGCTGCCAAGAAAACTAACACTAACGCAGTTGCAACTGGTAGGAGTTTTCCAAGTGGCATCTTAAATGGACGATCTAAATCGGGTTTGGTAAATCGTAAAATCGTTACAGTCATAATCACCATTGCGTACATGAAAATAGCAAGAGGTAGAACCATCTCTAACAAAAGTTTATATGAGCCAGATAAAAGAATCATAATCGTCAAAATTGTCTGTAAGGCAATTGCATAGTAAGGTGTCTGATGAACTGGGTGAATCTTACTAAGTGCATCTGGAAGAAGCTTATCTCGACCAAGAGCAAAAACCAATCGTGGAGTGACTACGATCCACGCAGCAGCACCACCGAGGATGTTAAGGAATATTAGAACAGCGATAACTCTCGCTCCAGCCTGGCCCATGAACAGATTTGCAGCCTCTAACAGTGGCGTAGCGGAGTTTGCCAGGATCTCCCAATTAACTGCACCCAATGAAACTGCAACAACACCTAACGCAAGAAGAACAACTGAAAGCGTTCCCCACATCATAACTTTTGGAATTGCAGTAGTTGGGTCCTTAGTTTCTTCAGCAAGATAGGTGACAGTCTCCCAGCCAAAAAATGTCTCAAGTATATACAGCATAGCGATAACAATAGATACTTTTGGGAATATAGAAAGTGGCATTAGATTCTCCAAACTAACATAATAAACTCCCCAGGTAAGAAGGGTCCAAAGACTGATAATTGTGCAAATTGCAAAGACCAATAGAACCTTTACAGACATATCTACACCACGGTAAGAGATAAAATTCATTCCAACAACAAAAGCAACCGCAATCAGTAGTTTCTGAATTCCACTCAAACTAATTAATGCTCCAAAATAATCTAAAGAACCTACTGTCAGCATAGCAATTGTGATATTTGCTACAATCCAACTAGTCCAACCAACCATAAAACCTGCAAACTCTCCAAATCCTTGCTTAGTATATTCATATACACCGCCGGACTTTGGAAACATGCTTGCTAGCTCTGAAAAACAAGCAGCTACAATTAATGCAATTATAGCAACAGCAGTCCATGCAATCAAAGATCCTGGCCCAGCTAGTTTAGCTGCAATACCGGGGACAAAGAAAATACCCGTACCAATGATAGCATTAATACCCAACAAAAGTAAGACTGAAAATGGAATGCTTGCCTTTAGCTTACCTTTTTCAGAAGGAGCTACGTTAGCTGTAACTCTAGCAGGAGTTCTAACCATAGATTAAATGTATGCTGAAGTATATATAATTTTTGAGCAAAGCGAGAAAATTATGCTAGCTAATCGGCGATTAGCTTAGTAATAATTGCGTTAAGATTGAGAAGTAGTTACGCTAATTTTGCCGAAAAACTAAAAGTAAACTTTATAAGCACCCAAACCACATTTTAGTTATTGGGCGGGTAGCTTAGCCTGGTTGGAGCGCACGACTGATATCGCAAAGAGTCCTTTGCGGACTTACTGCGTAAGTAATCGTGAGGTCGAGAGTTCAAATCTCTTCCTGCCCATACTTTTTTAACTATATTTGTGATCTTATTATTATGGGCCAGTAGTTCAGTCTGGTAGAATGCTGCCCTCGCACGGCAGAGATCCTGTGTTCGAATCACAGCTGGTCCAGTTCATTTTCCCAAACAAAATGTTATAAAGTTACTACAATGTCTTTTTAGCGTATGAAAGAAATAGATAACAAACTAGTATTCATTGGAACGGGTGGTGGTAGAGTAGTTATGTCAAACCAGGTTCGCACCATGGGTGGATTTGTACTTAAAATCCCCGATCTTCAGATTCATATTGATCCTGGTCCAGGTGCACTATCTGGAACTGCAGGAACAAAAATAAAGCCATCAAAAACCGATGCTATTATTGTAACACATGAACATACAGACCATGCTAATGATATTAATGCTATTATCAATGCAATGACCTTAGATGGTGTAAACCCTCGAGGCGTACTAATCTCAGTTAAATCAGTTACCTCTGGATCAGATAATGAGGTTCCATGGTTAAGAAATCACTATCGAAAGCAACTAAAAGAAATATTTGAGCTAAAGAACAAAGATAAAGTTAAGATCAACGAAACCACAATAACAGCTACAAAAATAAAGCACGACGTAGAAGATTGTATTGGAATTCGGATCGAAGGCCCAGACGTCTCACTTGGATATACCTCAGATACTGCTTATTTCAAAGAGCTACATCAAGAATTCAAAGACATCGCAGTATTGGTTATTAACGTTCTTAGACCTGGCTCTGACAAATGGAAGACACATATGTGCACAGATGACGCGATAAAGTTGATAGACGAAGTAAAGCCAGAGCTAGCAATCATCACACATTTTGGACAGAAAATGATAAATGCAAACCCGCTTTTAGAAGCTAGAGAGATTCAGAAAAGAACGGGTGTAAGAACCATTGCTGCAGATGATGGTGTTGAAGTTAATCTTGAAGGTCTTTCTCAAGGCCATGGCGTTCAGACAACTCTTTAGCCTGAAACCTCTCCAGGAATTCACGTAATTTACGAATAGCATGGTTCGTTTTATATGCTCGATTTTTACGATGTTTGCGATCAATAGTAGCCTTTTCGGTTATGTATTGATAAATTAAATTATATACCTCATCGTGCGTGTCTTTGATAGGGTTAGTAAGAATACGTTTACAAAGGAGAGGATTTTTATCTAAAATATCAATAAGCATGGCTGAATGAACTATACCCTTAGCATTTCCATTATATTGTGGTTGCGCAGATAGATAATACATAAAGGCATTTACTTGCGGATCTACATCATGTTGTTCTTCCATATACTACGATTAAATTAATTAATTTAAAAAAGTACCGTCATTGTCATTTACAGACAATTACGGGCTTGCAAATTCCCGAATTTGCAATAACTAAAAAAGAATTAAGCAGTTAAAAATGCCCACCAAGGTCCTCGGGTTTTAATAACTTCGCCAGTCTCAGCATCTATCTCTGCCTCAACATCCATCTCCGTATCAAAAAGTCCTAAGAACTTTGCTTGTTTTTTTGCCAGGATTCTATATCGATGTGTCTCGCCAACTTCAGTAGGTTCAACAATTTCCATGCTTGCGAATTTTGCGCTAAGTACCTCTAAGGCTCGCTCTGAAGCAGTATCTGGCATAATCTTTACACCCTTTGCTTCTGCTTTAATCTTAACCTGTTCCATAATCTGCTCAGAAGTCATCTCTTGAACCTGATTTCTAACTTGGTTCTGAATCTGTTCCATATCACAATCTTCGCCTTCATTCAAACATTCAATCAATCGCTCTTGAATCTGTTTTTGCTGTCTCATTAATTCATCGTCATCAACATCAATTTCTTCATTTTCAACATCATCGTTATCTACCTCAGTGTCTAAACCATTTTGCTCTTGGTTTTGCTTCTCAGCATTAGCTACACCGACAACTAAAAACATAGCAAATAAAACAAATAATATTTTTGTAATTTTCATCTTGTTTACTACAAACATCATAAGAATAAAAAGTGTTTGATGACCAAAACTCTTAAAAGATATATTATTTAGTCATTATTACAATGGCAACAGGTGAGTATCCCGTACTGGCGTAATCCCTTACTTAATGCTAATTCTTTTAAACTTCTGGAGGTCATGATTTAAATGCAACTAATCCCGAAGAATTCGCTGACTCTCAACTTTCACGGAGGCTCAAATTAAGATGCAACTAGACAGAAAGCCAGATTTCAAGAAAATAGAAGAAAAATGGCAAAAATATTGGGAAAAGAATACGATATACAAGTTCGATCCTAATTCAAAGAAAGAAACTTTCTCAATAGACACTCCACCACCATATGCTTCTGGAGATCATCTACATGTAGGTCATGCACTTCATTACACACAATTTGAGCTCATATCAAGATACAAGCGAATGGCTGGATTTAATGTTTATTTCCCACCTTGTTTTGACAACAATGGACTTCCAACGGAGAAATTTGTTGAAGAAAAATACAAGATAACAAAAACCGACATGAGCCGAGCAAAATTTAGAAAACTTTGCACAAAAGAAGCGGCTAAGGTGGAAAAAAATTACACTAAACGGTTCTTTAAAGCACTAGGTCATGCCTATGATTGGGATCTTATATACACAACAATGAGTCCTGAAGCACAGAAAGTTGCACAGACATCTTTTGTTGATTTATACAAGAAAGGTTATGCTTATCGTGCAAAAGAACCGGTTCTATGGTGCCCATATCATCAAACAGCTCTAGCTCAGGCAGAAGTTGAAGATGCAAAGCGAAAGACTAAGATGAATTGGGTTTACTTTGAGCTAGAAGATGGCAAAAAAGTTGAGATTGCAACAACTCGTCCCGAGTTTCTACCTGCATGTGTTGGCGTTTTTGCAAATCCAAAAGATAAACGATATGCACATCTAATTGGCAAGAAAATTAAAGTTCCGTTATTCAATTTCTGGGTTCCAATATTCGCAGACGATACAGTTGATATGGAATTCGGATCAGGCCTAATGATGGTCTGTACTTTTGGAGATAATGCTGATTTAGATAAATGGCGAAGACTAAAACTTCCACTAAAGATCATAATTGACAAAGAAGGTAAGCTAACCGAAGCTGCTGGTAAATACGCAGGTTTAACCTTAAAGCAAGGAAAAGCAGCAGTTATTGATGACCTAGAAGGTCATGGATTACTTGCCAGACAGGAAGATCTTGAACAGACTGTTGGAGTTTGCTGGCGATGTAACAATCCCGTGGAATTCCTACCAACAAAACAGTGGTTCATAAAGACACTTGCATTTAAGAAAGATCTAATCAAACAGGGTAAAAAAATCAATTGGTTCCCAAAATTCTATCGAAAGCGGTTTGAGGATTGGACAAATAACCTTGGCTGGGATTGGATTATCTCAAGGCAGAGATATTATGGAGTTCCAATGCCGATCTGGTACTGTAAAAAGTGTAGTAAGGAATACGTTGCAGATACAAATATCCTACCAGTTGATCCATTTGAATCAAAACCAACAAAGAAATGTTCATGTGGTTCAGGTCAGTTTGAGCCAGAAAGCGATGTTTTTGACACATGGATGACATCAAGCATGTCTCCAGAAATTGCAACACGTTGGATAGAAAACCCTGCGCAAGCTAAGAAATTACTTCCAATGAGCATTCGGCCACAAAGTCATGATATTATTAGAACCTGGGCATTCTATACGATCCTAAAGTCACACTTACATTTTAAGCAAATTCCTTGGAAAAATATTGTTATCAGCAACTATGTTCTTGATCCAAAAGGCAAGGGAATGTCTAAATCAAAAGGAAATGCTATTTGGCTAAAAGACATGCTAGAAACATATAACGCGGATGCGATTCGTTATTGGGTTTCAACAGTCTCATTAGGTAAAGATATGCCCTTCAAAGAGCAAGAGTTAATTCGCGGATCAAAGGTTCTACTTAAGTTGTGGAACTCATCTAGATTCATAGCTATGAATTTTGAGAACCTTCCAAAGACAAAGCCAACGCTCGAGATTGCAGATAGATGGATTATATCTCGATTAGCAGAAGTTCAAGAAAGTTACCTAAAAAACTTTGACAAATATGGAATCAGTCAGGCACGAAGAGAGCTAGAGGACTTCTTTTACGCAGAGTTCTGCGATTTTTACCTTGAAATGATCAAATATAGAACCTATGGCGAAGATCAAAAGAGCAAGCAAGCAGCACAGTGGACCCTAAATAAAGTCTTGCTAGAGATCCTAAAGATGTTTGCACCATTTGCAGCACATATGACTGAAGAAATCTATCAAACACTCTATCCAAAGCAAGAAAAGAGCATACACTTAACCTCATTCGCAAACGATCTTAAGACCGATAAAACTGCGATTGATTTAGGAAAGCAAGCTTGCAAAGTCATCTCAGACATACGCAAATATAAGCAAAAGCAAGGCATGAGCATGGGAAAAGAGCTAGATTTTTACAGCTTGAAAAAGAAACCAAAAGACTGGAAGAAAATCGAAGCCCTCGTTAAAGGAACCATGCGAGTCAAGAAAATCGTCTAACTTATAAATCTATATTCTGAACCAAATACATGCTACTATTTCCAATAATTATGTACGCTACAGAAAGAACAACAACGAATGTATTGGAAAATGACATTCGTAAAAAAATAATCACAATAGTTAGTAAAAACCCGGGAACATGTCTGACCGATATAATGGATGAATTAGACATAAAGACCGGGCACGCACAATATCATTTAGGCGTGCTTGAAAGAGAGGGATATGTTCGGTCAGTTAAAACTGGAATATATCGGAGAATTTATCTGCAAAGCAAGGGTCGAAATAGTTAATCTTTTAAACGAATTATGTGAAGTAGTAACAATATGACACGTAAAGGTAGCGATAAACTTCATCCGACTCCTGAAAGAATTATAGAACTAATTACTGAAAATCCAGAAATAAATCGTACTGAACTAGTAAAAACACTCGGTATCGCTAGCGGTACTCTAGCATATCATCTTAAGAACCTTAGAGACATACTCGGTACTAAACGAAACGGTCACACCACATCTTTTTACCTAAAAGAGGATAAAACCTCCTTAGATAACCAAATCATTGCAACGTTAGATCCAATTACACCCAAATCCCGACGAGACATAGCAAAAGAAATGAATATAGGGATATCTGAGCTAAACGTCTATCTTAATCCATTACTTGAAGGCGATCAAGTTCTTAAAATACAGGAAGGCCACTTGGAATTATATCTACGTTCAACAGAATCCGTAGATTAGAGATAAAACATGGAATTTAGTCAAGCATCTAAAAAAATTATGGCGAGAGTACCTGTAGATAAAACTCGCACAATTAGACCAAGTATTTCTAGAAAAACTCCGCATTGGAATGCAGTAACTAAGTCGGATTTATATCTTAATCCAAAATTAGAACGAACGTATCAATTAATTATAGAACGACCAGGTATAACCTCAAGTGAGGTCTCAGAACATTTTACTGGAAGCAAGAGAGTATCGGGTACATATCATCGTATATTAGGTAAATTAAGTCATAGTAATCTCGTTAATATGGAAGTAGATAGTACTAAACTACGATTTTTTAGTTCAGAAATCACCGACATTAAGCAACATTTTACAAGTACAGCTAGTCGAATGGAACAACTGTTAGAGTTAGTTTTCGGAGGTATGCCTAAGAACGATTTAGTGCGATTATTAGGTGTAGGCTACAGTACGATAAAAAAAGCAGTTAATGACTATCCCGATACGTTTATTGAAACAGGTTACCGAAATTGCGTAGTTATGTTATTAAACGACGTATTAGAAACCCCTCAAGAATTAACCGAATAATTTCTATCTAGCAAACCTTATATTCTAAATTAGCCAATTCTAAAGGTGGTAATTACATCTAAAGAACGGTTCAAGATTAAGAAATTCCTTGCTGAGCTAGAAGCAAAGCGAGCTAGGCATACTGAACTTATCTCTGTCTATGTACCTGCCGGTTACAATCTCGATAAAATTCGCCAACAACTTTCAGGTGAAGCTGGAACTGCACGTAACATTAAATCAAGTACAACCCGAAAAAACGTGCAAGACGCACTTGAACGAATGCTTAGAACGTTAAGCCTACATAAACACACGCCACCAAATGGAATAGCAATCTTCGCAGGTAATGTAACTGAACGAGAGGGCCAATCAGATGTAAGAGTTTGGGAAATAATCCCACCAACACCCATAAAAGTCAAAGTATACCGATGTGACCAGACTTTTTTCCTAGATCCCTTAAAGGACTTCACAAATATTCGAGAAATATATGGATTAGTTGTAATTGACCGACAAGAAGGTAATATCGCAATTCTAAAGGGCAAGGCAATAATTCCAATCAAAAGTTATGACTCAGTTGTACCAGGAGATACGAAAAAAGGAGGACAGAGTGCAGCACGTTTTAGTCGTGTCAGAGATGGTCTGCTTAAAGACTTTTTTAAGACCGTTGCAGATGGTGTAAACAAGCAATTCCTTGGCGATAAAGACATTAAAGGAATATTAGTTGGCGGACCTGGACCAAACAAAGAGAATTTTGTAAATGGTAATTTCATACTCACTCCAATTAAGGAAAAAATCATCGGAGTCCTAGATACGGGATATACTGGTCAGCAAGGATTAGAGGAATTAGTTGCAAAAGCACAAGACTTACTTGCGCAAGAAGAGATTATGAAAGAGAAGATCTCAGTCAATCGCTTTTTAGATGTTCTAGCTACTAAGCCAAAGTTTGCCGCATATGGTGAAGAAGAAGTCACACAGGCAATTGAAGCTGGAGCAGTTGAATTGTTACTTATATCTGAAGATATTGATCCTCAAAAAGTTGATATTCTTGCTGAAGAGGCAGAAAAATTCAAGGGTGAGTGGGTTGTTGTATCTACAGATACATCAGAAGGTGTACAGCTCAAAAACCTTGGTGGAATAGCTGCCATCCTCAGATATCCAATTATGGACTAGTTTTTGGAAAAGCTTTTTATAGAGTTCGGTTCTTTCTTTCTTATGAGTCCTGATATGATCCAAGAGGAAATTGGTAAACTTAAAGAAGGCAGATACATTGTAATTGATAATTGTGCTTGTATTATCAAGAAGATGCAGAAGTCTGCACCAGGAAAGCACGGTCATGCAAAATATCGTGTTGATGCACAAGACCTAATGACTGGCAACAAGAAAGTTATTATGATGACTGGCCATGCTAAGGTTGGCGTTCCAATTATTGACAAGCTAGCAGCTCAAGTTCTATCTGTTTCAGGCAAGACTGCACAAGTAATGGATATGCAAACATATGAGACCTTTGACTTAGCAATACCTGAGGAATTAGACGGCAAGGTAATTGCTGGAGCAAACATAATGTACTGGAACATAATGGGTCAAAAGGTCATGAAGACCATTAAGTAAGGCTTTTTACGGTCGGAAAACTTATAAACCCAGATTTTTGAGATAAACTATGGCAAAATTACCTGAAGCAATGGCTCGAATCTTCGGTAGAAAATGGGTCTGCAAGAACTGTAAGACAGTTATGAAAGCAGATGGATCTAAAGTTCGTGCTAAAAAGTTGATCTGTAAAGGTTGCCAGAAAAAGAACTTCAGACCAAAGAAGAAAGAGAAGAAGACAATAAAGTAAATTCTAAAACCACGTAGGTAATCTTTTAAAGTTGTTTTAATGCATTAAGTATGGCTAAAAATGAAACTCTTCCTGAGATGAACATAGGACTTATCGGACATGTAGATCATGGTAAGACTACTTTAACTCAAGCATTATCTGGCAAATGGACAGATACGCACTCTGAAGAGCTTAAACGAGGAATTACAATCAAATTAGGCTATGCAGACATCGACATCAAAGACGCAAAAGGAAAGGTTCTACGAAAGGTTTCCTTAGTTGATGCACCTGGCCACGAAACGCTTATGGCAATTATGGTCTCTGGAGCAGCAATTATGGATGCAGCTATCCTGATGGTTGCAGCTAATGAAGACTGCCCACAGCCACAAACCACTGAACATCTAACTGCACTTAAGATCCTAGGCATAAAAAACATCATAATCATACAAAACAAGATTGATCTTGTAACTGAAGCACAAGCAAAAGAAAATTACAAGCAAATCAAGGCCTTTGCTAATGAAATGCTGGGTTTTGAGGTTCCAATTATTCCAATTTCAGCTCAGAAGAAGGTAAATATTGACCTTGTAATGGAAGCAATTGAAGAATACATGCCAACCCCTACTCGAGACTCTTCAAAAGATCCCGAGTTCTTAATTGCAAGAAGCTTTGACATTAACAAACCTGGAACAGTTATTCAACAGCTAAAGGGCGGAGTTATTGGCGGAGCAATTACAGAAGGTCAGTTCAAAGTTGGTCAAGAACTGGAAATCCTACCAGGAATCCGTGTTGAAAAACAAAACCAAGTTAGCTGGCAACCAATTAAAACAAAAATCAATGCAATTGTAGTTGGATCAAACTTTGTCAAAGAAAAAGGTCCGGGAGGATCTATCGCATTTGAGACCGAACTTGATCCATATGTAACAAAGAAAGACGGTGTTGTAGGATCAATAGCAGGTCTACCGGGCAAGATGCCCGCAGTACATGATAATCTAGAACTTGAAATCGAACTTTTCGGTAAAATTCTTGGAATTAAAGATGATATCGCCGTTGATAAAATAGCCATGAATGAGCCACTTGTAATTAATTCAGGAACTGCAACAACAGTGGGTGTGGTTAAACAATCAACAAATAACATAATTAAACTTCAGCTAAAACGGCCTATTTGCGCTCATAAGAGTAGCAAAGTAGCAATCTCACGACAGATCAAGGCTCGATGGCATCTAATCGGTTTTGGAGTCATTCAATAAAATGACAAATTTAGAAATTAAAACCTTACAGAACCGTATACGCGATGGAATTATCTCGAGAGAATTAAATCTAGCAGACCCACAGTCAGTAAATAAGTTTTTGGAAACACTTCCTAAAGTTGAAGAGATTCCTCCGATAGAGTATCTTCGAACAGTTATATTAAAGCAGTAAAATAAAAATCAAATAACAAATAAAAAAATAAATTCTAAATAAATCGTACTACTACCTTACATCATAAAGTAATAATATAGGCCTGCAAGTATTACGACAACACCTACAATTCCACCAATAGTCTTTGGGTCTTTGAAATCCATATTAATCTACTATAAAAATCAGGCCACCTATATAAAAATAATTGACTATCGGCTAGGGAATACAATCGTTGTAGTTTCACAACCATTATAAGTTAATAGGTGAATCAAGCTCCATGATGTTTAAAAAATTTAAACAGCTTGCTAATACAGGAGTGTTAGCATGAACAATCGCGAACTTGGATTAGTTATTGCCGGACTTGGAATTGTTATGATATTAGTTATGTACTCATTAGTTCCAATTATAAAAAATGCAGAGCAATCTGAATGTGGTTGTCAATCTGGAGATACCTGTCAATATGCAGATCGAATGCCTTGGCAAGTCTATCTAAGCTTCAGTTTAATCGCAGTTTTGTTTGTTGTAAGTTTCTTCCTATTCACAAAAGATAAACCAAAGAAAAAGAAAGTAGTTATTCCTGAAAATCTTACTGATGATGAAAGAAAGATCATTGATGAATTAGTCAAACAAAATGGTATGATTTTCCAAAGTGAAATCGTTGAAAAATTAGATGTTTCAAAAGTTAAAGTTACACGAATCTTAGACAAGCTAGAAGGTCGAGGATTAATCGAGCGACGTAGACGCGGAATGACCAACGCAATAATTCTCAAACATAGCGAGTGAAACTAGTTTCATCAATGTTCTTTATAGTTGTTTCAATGTAGTAATACTATGAAAAACAACAAATTCATGTTTGGAACGATCGCAGTTTTTATTGCGATAGTAGTTTTATCTGGATGTCTAGATAGTCCAACATCAAATGTCGCTATGAAGGATAATATAAAAGGTAATGAAAATGCACCTGTAACAATAATAGAATATAGTGATTTTGAATGTCCGTTCTGTGCTAGATTTTACAGAGATACCTTTGGACAGATCGAAGAAGAATATATTGAAACCGGTAAAGTAAAAGTAATCTTTAAACACTTCCCACTTGGCTTCCATGCAAATGCACAGAAAGCTGCTGAATCTGCAGAGTGCGCTAGTGAACAGGGAAAATTTTGGGAGATGCACGATATCTTATTTGAGAAAGGTGTATCTGGCGGAATTTCTACTTTCAAAACATATGCTAAAGATATTGGATTAGATACAAGTTCATTTGATGAATGTCTCGATTCTGGAAAGATGGAAGACACTGTAAAAGCAAATATTAAAGAAGGAAAGAATAACGGCATTAGTGGAACACCTGCGTTTATTATTAATGGCAAAACAATTTCAGGAGCACAGCCATTTAGTAAATTTAAGCAAGTTATTGATGCGGAATTATGATGGAAAAGAAATTACAAATTGGAGCAGTAGTATTGGTTGCAATAGCATTAGTTATTGTGGTTGGTGCAACATCTCCAACAGGAAATGCAGTAGTAACGCCTGCACAATGTGGTGGAAATTGTGGAAACTCAGAATGTGCAGCAGCTCAAGGCGGAGCATGTAATTGTGAAGAATGCCCAGCATTAAACTGCGAGCAAGGTGCTTGTGGTGGTGACTGTAGCAACGCAGAATGTGGTGCTAAAGAGGGTAAAAGTTGTGGTTGCCAAAAGTAACCGCAACTTTTAAATTATTCAAATATAAGAAACCTTATGATATGTATACTTGCGATGGTAGTATTCGGTATTATGGGTATATTTTCAGCAAGCCATAGGATATTAGCAAAAGAAGCGTTTGATTGCGTCTTTCGAATGGTTACATTTAGACCATGTAACTCCACATTTGATCAACGCATGAAAGGTAAGATTGTTGGTAAGCTAATCAATAAATCTCCAAGAACTGCCGGATTTGTAAATAAACATTTCAAAATGCTGAGTACCTTAATGGTAGTCCTTTTTTTCATAAGCACAATCTATTCAGGAATTGCGATATACAATTTAGGTGTACATGGAACTTGTGACCCCGAAGATCCAACTCAATGCGTATTTACACCAGATCAACCTGTGGAAGATACTTGTGGTGAATGTGGTATTATTGGCTGTGAGACGCACCCAGACAGCTGTGAAGGTGGAGATTGTAGTTGCGAAACAGGCAACTGCGCTTCTTAGAACACAGTTGAGAAATTCTTATAAATGGTTAATTTAAAGCTTAAGAGAGTAAAAATGGCAAAAGGAGACGCTCAGAAAATAATCGATGAAGTTTCTAAAGAAACTAAAGTAAATACGAGCAATAGCATGAAATTTACCTGGAAGAAGATATCACTGACTTTGGGAATTTTACTAGTTATTAGTATCGCTTTTAACTTTATGAACGCAGATATTACTGGTTTCGCAGCATCAGATAACATTGGTGAAACTGTAAAAGACTTCATTGAAATGAATTACGCAGGTACTACTGTCAGTATTGGCACGATTACAGAAACAAATGGTTTATTTGAAGTACAATTAAACCTGGTAACTGATCAAGGTACACAAGCAGTAACAAGCTATGTAACTAAAGATGGGGCATTATTATTCCCAAGTGCAATACCACTTACTACGCCCGAAGCAACAGACACCCCAAGTCAACCAACACCAGCACAACCAACAGCAACAAATATTCAAAAATCAGATAAACCTGTTGTTGAACTGTTTGTAATGTCACACTGTCCATTTGGGACACAGGCTGAAAAAGGTATGTTACCTGTTGCAGAGTTGTTAGGTGATAATATTGACTTTGAAATAAAGTTTGTAAACTACGCAATGCATGGTGAGAAAGAACTAGCTGAACAGATGAATCAAGTTTGTATTCAAGAAGAACAAAACGATAAGTGGAATGATTACTTATGGTGCTTCTTAGAAGCTGGCGATGGTGAAAAATGTCTAGCTGAAACAAAGATCGATACAACAAAGTTAGATACTTGTACAACAAAACTTGACAAAGACTTTAAGATTATGGAGTTGTTCGCAGATGAATCAACTTGGAGTGGTGGAAGATTCCCACAGTTCCCAGTACATGACGCAAAGAACAAAGAGTATGGTGTAAGAGGTTCACCAACTTTAGTAATCAATGGACAACAAGTTTCTAGTTCAAGAGATTCAGCAAGTTATTTAGCAAATGTTTGTGTAGCTTTCAACAACGCGCCAGAAGAATGTAGTGAACAATTAAGTTCTGTTTCACCGTCATCTGGTTTCGGACTAACTGATGCACCAGCTACTGCTGGAAGTAATGCAGCAACCTGTGGATAGAAACAACTTTTCTTTTTTTATTTTTCATTTCTTTTTTTATTCTTAATAGAAAATATATTAAACAACCAACTAAGATTATAATATGAAAGTCAAAGAAATTAAACCTTCTGAAATCATAACCACAAAAGATTTTCCTGTGCATAATACGCACATCCTTAAAATTTATTTTAAGATATGTCAAAAAGACAGTCAGATATTACCTGCAACACCCGTTATACCTTTATCAACAGGTCTACCGTTATTAAACGGTAAAACTGTAAAAGAAAAAGAATACAACAAAAGATTTAAGGAATTCATAAAACATAATCGAAAGATAAAATATCTTATGTGTGACGGTAGTCATAAGACCACGGCATTAACTTTAACACATCATAAAATACATGCAGCAATTCTTAAAACAGACAAAGACGTTAGCGATTTCCAAAAATTAGTTGAGGTTGGTGAAATATTAAGTTTTGCTGGAAAAAATACCATTAAAGAGATACTATTTGAAAAAGCGGACCATTTGAAAACTGCAAAGTTTTTTGAAACAGTTACAGATAAAACGCAAAGAATGGTTAAGGAAAAAGTTATTCCGTCCTACATGATAAAATATTATACTACCAAATAGTTTTTACTAAATCTCTTAGAGTAAATAAAATATCATCAACAGTCATTAGTCAATAATTTTTATCTTAACTATGTCAGAGTAAAAAAACTATATAAAGAAGTATACAGTAGTATAATTAATAATTAAAGGAGGATTACTATGGTTTTAGGTTTGATTCGAAAAATAAAGCGAAGAGTTACTGCAAAAAAAGCTACAGCTAGACGAGCACCCGTTCGAAGAAAGGCAACTACAACAACCCGTAAAGCAGTTAGAAGAACTGTAAAGAAAGCACCAGTTCGAAGAAAAGCAACAGTTAAGAGAAAGACTGCAACACGAAAGAAAACAACTACTGCTAAACGAAGAACTGCAACAACAGCTGCTAGACGAAGAACAACTACTACACGAAGAGCAACTACCGCTAGACGAACTACTGCAACTCGACGAAAAACAACAACAGCACGAAGACGCTAAATGTCTTCCTGTTTTTATTAGTATTCTTTTCTTACTTTTTAGTATCTTTTTTAAACCCTTATTTACACAACTACTATGACAAAACCTAAACTACTTTGTTTAATCAGTGGAGGAATAGATTCACCCGTAGCTGCGCATATGATGTTAGCAAAAGGTTACAATGTTGAGTTTGTAAACTTTGATCTAACTCCAGTTGGTAATGATTACACAAAAGTTAAGATTGAAAAGCTTGTAAAACATCTTGGCAAAATTCACAAGAAAAAACTTAAACTTACATTCTTAGATCATGGAAAACATCTTGTTAAGTATTATCAGAAACTTGATGAAAAAGAACGCAAACAAATCTGTCTTTTATGCAGAAGAAGAATGTTAATTGAAGGTGAAAAATTCGCTAAGAAAATCAATGCAAAAGCGCTCTTAACTGGCGAGAACCTTGGCCAGGTTGCATCTCAGACCCTAGACAACATGTATGTAGAAGATAAAGCTGTTTCAATACCTATTTTGCGCCCATTGATAGGGTTCAACAAGCAAGATATCATCAACATATCACGCAAGATTGGTACATATGATATCTCAATAGAACCTGGCGGATGCTGCAACATTACCCCAAACCGCCCAGAAGTCCATGCCTCTATAGACATAATCAACGCAATAGATAAGAAACTAGCCAAATAGTATATTTTTTAAGTTTTACTATACATAAATTACATGGCACAATTCACTGAAGAAGAGTTATATTATAAGAATATATCTAAACTTATTAATGCTCAGATAAGATTTTTAGTAAATCCCACACAAGCGAATCTACATAATCTTAAACAAACATACACTTCTAAACCAATCGCAGAAGCTGCAGGTGAACATATTAATTTAGTCAAAGAAGAATTTGATAAAATTAAGTATGTTCCAAATCATATAATTGACGAAAGTAGAGGTCTTGGTGTAGAATATGTCTGGCGATTCTTGCAGAGAACCTTTAGTGAAAATACCATATATCCTGGCTATGATACTCTAAGACCAAGTATGTCAAGAGTAGAAGGATTAGCAATGATATGTGCTCAGAGTAAAACCGGTTTTCTAGATGCAGACCCCTTTAATGAAAGATCTGCGGGCAAAGTACTAGAAAAAACAAACGCAGATCTTTTGATGAAATTAGAGCCGGATGAGGTTAATGATATAAATTCCGGAACAATAAGTAGCCAAAGATTTACAATAATATCTACCATATCCAGACTCGCTAATACATATAGTTTATTCGGTACTTCTTAATATTATGATTAACAAGACTTTTATTCTATCCTAGCCAGTATTTCATATGAACAAAAAACTAAAACAAGCAATTCTAGTAATTCTTCTAATAGTTGTACTCACGACAATGGTTTTACAATTCAAGTACTTTGGAACTGGCCGATATTGGATAACGGTGTTTGTTCTTCTTGGTGCATGGATGGCCTCTAAGTGGCTACAGAAACAAAATACTTAAAAGTTCTAATCATTGAGCAAAAGTCATGAAAACATTATACGTTTTTAGTATCTTAGCAGCCATCTTATTGGTAAGTGGTTGCTTAGGTGATGGTGCTGAGGAGACAACTCCAGAAGTACCTGATAACGATGGAGGAGAAAACATGGTTGTAAAGAGTGGAGACACTGTAAAAGTTGATTACTGGCTAACTGTTGACGGTGAACAAATAGATACATCTGAAGGAAGAGGTCCTTTTGAGTTCACAGTTGAATCTGGACAGGTTATACCTGGCTTTGATAAAGCAGTTCTAGGAATGGAAGTCGGCGAGACAAAAGAAACGGTCTTAGAAGGCGATGATGCATATACTGCAGGCCCATTAGCTGGAAAAGTGTTGAACTTTAAGATAACGATTCTAGAAATTAACTAGACGTTTATTTGTTATTTATTATTTTTTAACTTTAATTTTTAATTAAAGACGAGAAAATCATTTGTTAAGGATTTTTTTGATTTGTTTTAATTCTTCTTCTAGCTCTCGCTCTCTTGTAATATCTGAAGCAATCTCTACTGCGCAAAGGCTACCATCTGGATTCTTAATTGTAAATCCACTTACACGATAGGTGTTACCCTTAATCGTTGTTATGTGCTCCTGTCTACCTTCCTTATTTGGCTTCAGGAATTCTTTAATCACACAAAACTTCTTACACGGAGAGTCGATATCTAATACAGTATAACATTTCTGGCCAACATGGTTACCAAATCGAACTTTAGCGGCCTTATTCATATAAATCATATTATAATTTTTATCTACAACAAACAAAAAATTATGTGTTTTATTAATAACCTCTTGGAAAATAGTACTGAGAACCGAATCAGTTCGATCAGACTCTAAAACACTAGAAAATGGCGCTCGATTAATAAACCAAAGCTTAGCCATTCCAACCTGTCTAAAAATTAAAATATCTTGTCCATTAAGAATTTCTAAGTGTTTTGCTAAAGTGTGTCGATTAACATTTAGATTACGACCCATTTCAGAAGCTAAAACACCCTCATCCCCCTTAGACGATATATAATCAATTACGGATTGTCTAATTTCAGAAGGTTTCACAGTACCCTAAAACAGTAAAAACTTATAAAGCTTACCTTTATTGTTGAACACTACTGGTCACCAATAACATGTATACTTATATAGATGGACACCCATATAGTTATAGGACATTGGCCACCTAAGCCACCCACCTGTGTAGGTCAATGCCCAAAAAAAGGAGGTGCAAGAATGATAAATATGTTGGTTGATCAGACTGTAATCATCGACGCGCCTAAAGCGGTGCTCGAGCTACTAGATGATCTGAAGCTCTTACTAATTGAGCACAAGATCACCGAAGAAGAATTTGCAGTTCTATATGGATACATTTACCTAGCAAGAGAGAGTCTGATGACTGTCGAAGATGTACAATTCATCATGGCAAATACTGTAGGTCACTAAATTGGGGCGTTCTTTTCTTTTTCAACTTCGTCTAATGCCTCTACTCTGGCCCAAGTATGATCTAAAGTATACTTATGTCTATTTGCTATGTCTTGGATAGCAGTTAAAGCAGAATTATCTGATTGTGTAACATTACAGGTTATCATTAAAATAACGGTGGAATGCTTTTCAACCACATCTACTGGATAAGATACACATTCATCAGGTTTAATACCCTGAAGTTCACACTTTTTACTAGATAAATCATATGCAACGCATTTTGGATTAAGCATAAAATAAAATACAGTTTCGCCTCCAAAGTCAAATCTCCGAATACCTTCAACCTTTGAAGAAATATTTTCTTCAGGTCCACGTTTTAAGGCAGCGCGCACATGTTCTTCAGTTACTTCAACCCCACGATTCCAACCAGTACAACAAGATAGAACACATTCGTCTAGACAGAAAGGTTCTAGAACTTCCTTTTTCCAAGCTGCAATTTCTTCGTGAATATCCATATAATGGCTGCGAAGTAAGGTTTTTAAGATTAACTTCAGGTCATAGATAGATAACTTAGGCCAAAAAAAGAAATAAAAAATAAAAAAACTAGGCTTTTACTAATTTGTTAAGTGGATAAACTACATATCTCCAAGCTAATGCATAAACAATTGGTGCTACAATCAACAGTCCCCACGCAAAAGGTAAAGGCATGCCGAAAAAAGCTAAATCAACGTAAAATACAAACATACCAACCAAAGCGAGCAAAAATCCTAATGTGCCGCCATGAACTACATATCTTGTTTTTACATCTTTTATTATACACTTATTTCCAAGTCCAACAAGAATTACATTCCACAATCCCCAGATCATCGGAACAAAGTACATCGGTACATGCTCCAAAACACGGATGTTTCCATTATATGCCAGCCACATAAATATGAATGGACATACAATTACTGGAAGTGCAACTCCTGCCATAAATGCTTTCAAGTATTTCATGTTAACTAGAAAAGTAAATAGATATATAAATAATTTACTCACTGTAATCAATGATTCGATCAACTTTCTTTGAAACGGCATTAATCAAATTCTGATGTTCGTCTTTCAATAAAGCATATAATAATATACGTGCGCCACGTTTCTTTGTAGCAGCAATTAAAGACGTAATAAACGATCGAACTTGTGGTTTATTCTGATAAACCAAAAGATTTGTAAGAGAATCTAAAATAATCTGATCATAACCTCGAACTAGCAATTGATTAACAATATTTATTATCTCATCAAAAGCGGCAGGTGAACTAACAAAATATTGGTTCTTTCGCTTTGCAGTCTTACGCAGAGATTTCGAGATAGCATCAACAAAAAAAACATTATCTACACTTAAACCCTTCTTACTAAATTCTTCCATTAGAAAATCTCCAGTCTTGTTAAATGTAATATATACGACCTTATGTGTCTGGACCTGCTTAACAACAGTTGAAACAGTATTATGATAATCTATTTTCTTAATAAGAAACAGTAAGCTATTACCACTAGTCACATCTACCATTTTAGTTGTTGGCAACTAAAATCCGCAAATATACTGATTTGTGCCATAATATATGTTACAGCCTATAGTATAAAATCCTTATGAATCAAAACTTATATATTAGAAGAGATACATGCTATAAAATGGTAAAGAAAATCCTAATCGTTGATGATAATTTTGAAGACCTTAATCTTATGAAGTCAGTTCTTACTCATGAAGGTTATGACGTTTCTGGAGCTACAAATGGTGCAAAAGCTATGGACTTACTAAATCAAAGATTTGATCTAATATTAATAGACATTCAGATGCCAACACTTTCTGGATATGATCTTATGAGATTAATTAGAGAACAAATTAAACGAAAGTCAAAAATAATATATGTATCAGTTATTCCAAAAAAACAAGTAGATATGAATAATATTGATGGATTTATACAAAAACCATTCAAGACTGCTACTTTCTTAAAAACAATTAAATCTAAAATTGGAGGAAAAAAATAATGAAAACAATTATGGTTGTAGATGATGAACCAGACGTACGAAATACAATTAAAACTGCTTTAGAATCTAATGGCTACAAGGTTGCAACTGCCGTTAGTGGAGATGATTGCTTACAAAAAATTGGTACAGTAAAACCAAAGCCCGCGCTTGTTCTAATGGATATTATGATGCCAGGAACACCTGTCAAGGATATTGTTCCAAAACTAAAAGGGTACAAAGTTGTATACATCAGTGTTGTACGAACATCTGAAGCAGAAAAAGAAGATTTGATGAAGTCAAAGAACATTAAGGGATTTATACAAAAACCATTTGATGTAAATGATATGATCAAGAAGGTTCAGAAATACGCAGGTAAATAAATGGTCGACATAGTTAAAGAGTTAGCCGGAAATAAAACAATACTTCAGTATATTCCAAGTGCTAAATATAGTAAAGTTCTTACAACAAACGCCAAGAAACTAGCTAAGAAAAATGTTTGTTATGTTACAATCAGCAAAACCTTTGCATCACTAGATACAGACTTTAAGAAAAAAGGAGTTAATGTAAAGAACATGATTTTTATTGACGCAATCTCAAAGACAATCATTGAAAAACCAGATCAGACTGACCGATGCTATTATGTTACATCTCCTTCTGCACTAACTGAACTATCTCTCGTTATCTCAAAGTTTTTACGGCACGAGTTTGACTACATTGTATTTGACTCACTTTCTAACTTAATGGTCTATCACAAAAAAGGGCCGCTGTTAAAGTTTGTAAACAACTTAATCAACAAGGTCAAGGGCTCTAAAACACAAGCTATTTTCTATGCAGTCTCCGGCGGAGAAACATCAGATCTAATCAAACAATGCGAAACCTTCGTAGATAAAGCTATTACTGCGTAATTCGCCCAAAACTTATTTACAGTGATTGAAAATCACGAATATAATTTTGAAGTATTAGGGATTTATGCAAAATTATATATTAGAGTATACACATCAGATTATATGAATCAAAAAGATAGCTCGAGTGATAAGAAAAAGTTCTTTAGCAGAATAAATAACCGAATCCTATTTCCATTTATTATTCTTATAATATTACTAATCTTGTTAAGTGGATTATTTATGTATCAAAGTGGTAAGGTTGCAGCACCAATAACAACAGACATACCTATGATTGTAAATGAAATCACTGAACAATCTGAATTAGATTCACATGCGCAATTCATTCGCTATTATGATGAGGTTCTAACACAATCTGCAAGAAACTATGCATTTACACAAGATACAAAGTGGAAAACAAGATATTATGAAACAGTTCCGTTACTTGATAAAAACATTAATGCTGCAATTGAAGAGGGTGGCGAACAAGATGAGGTATTTTTTGAAAAAATTAATACTGCAAACATAGCACTTATTGAACTTGAAGAACAAGCAATTCAATTGGTCGATACAGGTAAGTCAACCGAAGCAATCAATATACTTGATAGTGATATCTATTGGAATCACAAGGAAACATATACACAAGGATTAGTTGATTATGTAAACTGGCGTGGAAATGAATATGATGAAACACTCATAACTTCAACAGAAACACTCGTGCAAGTTACCATTGATGTTAATCAAACCATTCAAAACAGCAGGTATATACTTATTACTGTAATAATTATTTCCATTATATTGGGAATTGTATTTAGTTTCTACATAAATCGCTCAGTTTCAAAGCCAATTAAATTATTTCATGAAGCAATTAAAAATATTAAGCAAGGAAAATTTAACTTAAAACTTAATGTTAAAACAGGTGATGAACTAGAAGATCTTGGTGAAGCATTCAATGCTATGAGCGAGACACTCGGTCAGCTAGATGAAGAAAAGAAAAAAATAGAGCATGCAAAGACAGAGTTTATGTCGATTACATCGCACGAAATGCGAAGTCCAATGACACCCATGCAAGGGCAGTTACAGATGCTTCTTGCAGGAACCTTTGGTAAAATTTCACCAAAACAAAGAGAAGCTATCGATATTGTATCTAGAAATGCTACGCGATTAGATGGAATCATACAAGACTTCTTAGAAGTCTCTCGAATCGAAGCAGCTAGACTTAAGTTCAACTTCCAAAAACGAATTAACATAAACGAGCATGTTAATCGCCTCGTTACTGAAATGAAGGTATTCATGCCTGAAAAGAAAATAAATATAACAACTAATTTAGAAAAAGTATCTCAATTTGAAGTAGATCCAGATAGAGTAATGCAAGTGCTTAGAAACTTAACTAATAATGCAATTAAATTTACTCCAGACAATGGCACAATAAATATTACAACTGAAAAACAAGGTATATATATTTTATTCAAAGTAAAAGATTCTGGAATAGGTATCTCTCCAGAAAACCAACAACGTATTTTTGAACCATTTTTCCAAGAAGAACAAACCATGTATCGCCAATATGGTGGAACTGGATTAGGTTTAGCAATATGTCGTGGTATTGTTGAAGCACAGGGTGGAAAAATATGGTTAGAAAGTGCAAAAGGTGCAGGAACAACCTTACTTAACATAACCTCTAATGAAAATCTTGGTTGGGCAGGCTATACAAATAATTCTGATACATTAACCGATCTAGGTGAAACATCTACTACTAATTGGAATTCAACAATAACTCTTGGTGAAGGTCACCATAACTTAACATTATATGCAAATGATTCTGCAGATAATCAAGCTTCTGAAGCAATATCCATCTGGGTTGATTTAGAGAACCCCGGAATTTCAGATTTCACTTGCACAGATAATGTTAATGTATCTCTAAACTCAACATGTTATGCAAACTTCACTGAAACAATTGGACTAAATTATGCAATTATTGGTCACAACGCAACAGGCACATGGCAAAACTCCTCACAGGTTAGCCTATCTGGAACTACAGGTAGTGCTAACCTAACGATCACCTCTTCAGACACTTCAGTAGGTAATTTCACAGCAAAAGTATATGTCTTTGATCTTGCAGGTCAAGAAAATATTAGTACATTAGATATCACTGTTTTAGATGACACCTTCCCATCGATAGGCAACATATCTTATGTTCCAAATACAACAGACGATCTTGATCCAGATCAAGGCATTAACATAAGTGCAGATATAACTGAAGATCAATCAATCGCAAGTGTTGCATTAATGTATCAAAATACAACAGACACAGATTGGACGGTTGTAACCATGACAAACACCTCTGCAACAAAATACAATGCTAGCTTTACACCAAGCAATGGAACATATACCTTTGCAATAAATGCTACAGACTCTCAAGGTAATCAACAACTATCTGACAACACAACAGTCATTGTAGCAAATGATACTTCTGCTAGTTTTTCAACAACAGTTACAGCAATTAAATCATATACACAATCACAAGCTGCTGAAAACAACAGTCTAGGAGATTTAATCTTAAACAACACTGGAGATACAGATCTTAACATTACAGTTAATCTAAGTGCTACATCCATAGGAAATAGACTAAGTATTAACTATACAAATAACCAAAATCAAACATACGAAGTTTCTGCAGGAACATCTGCAAACCTTTCTATAGAAGCTAACACGACTAATCTTCCAGTTGGTCTATATTCATATAATGTATCTGCAACATATAATCCAACAACAATCTATGAACGTAATTTAAACATACAAAGTGCAAATGGTCCATACTTAGATGTAGGTATTACTGAATACAGTTCCACAGTAGATGCGGGAGATAGCAATCTAACTTTAGTTGCGCAAGTAACAAACCTAGGTACTACTGACGCAACCGGTGTAAATCTATCTTGGACGTTACCTTCAGACTGGACAATTGATACAGGATCAGAACTACGAGAGATCGGAACATTGCCGATTGGAGCAAGTGCAACAAACTCTATTGTTGTAACGGTAGGTTCAACTGAAACAACTGAAACAATCTATTCTACAGCTGTTGCAGATAATTCAGATACGGGATCTGATTCAAAGAGCATAACAGTTGGAACTCCTGCAACAACTACTGTAATTGGTGGAGATTCAGGTAGCAGTGGTGGATCAAGTGGAAGTGGTGGAAGCTCTAGTGGTGGATCTGCATATACTGCAACATCGGTTGTGATTGAGGTTGTTAGTGGGACTGAAGAGACATATCCAATTACTGTAACGAATCCCTATGCTGAAGCAAATCTTGAGGAGGTAACAATTGAAATTGATGGATTCTTTTCACAATATGTAACTGTTAGTCCAACATCCCTACCATTAATATTACCTGGAGAAAATCGTACATTTACATTAACAATTAATGCACCATCTTACTTAGACCAGGAAAGTTACACACTTAAGACAAAGGTAGTCGGTAGCGTAATAACTGGCGAAGTAACGAGAAAACTTACCGATAAACGAACGCTCACCCTACTTGTGCAAGAGATAAGTCGGGATGATGCTATTGAGTTACTAGAACAAGCAAAACAAGATATTCTAGATATGCAAGAAGCGAATTTCTCTACAAATGATGTTTCCAAAATATTCGTAGATGCAGAAACTGCACTCTTAGAACGAGATAATGCAAAGGTTCGCGACCTAAGCAACCAGATACATGAGACAAGAGAGACAGCATTTGAGACATTTAACTTGATTAATGAAATCGCTGATGGAATTGATACAGCAGAATCACGCAGATTAAAAATAACCGATTCAAAAGAACTTCTTAATCTTGCGATCGCGGCATTTGATCGAGAAGATTACGATACAGCAAATGCTCGAATCAAAGATGCACAACTTAGTCTGTTCTTAGAGACAAAGGGTAAGATTAACTTCATCTGGTTTGTATCAACATATTGGTGGGCAATTATCTTAGCAATCGCCAGTCTTTCAGTATTAAGTATATTAATCTATCAAGAATTTATTGGTGCAATAATATCGCAAAAACTTCGTAATCTAAACAAAGAAGAACAATCAATTAGGAAATTAATCAAAGCTGCACAAAAACAACGATTTAAAACCAAAACACTGGGCGTTACAACATTTAACCAAAGACTTGCTACATATGAAAATAGATTAACCAATATCAAACAACAACGAGCAAACCTACGTCACAAGAGAGCCAGAGTATTAAAGAAACAAGAAGAACTACAAGATATTGAAGCAGAAAGCAAAGAAGTACAGGATCTAATCAAGAAAGCGCAAAAGAAATATTTTGAAGAAGGAAAGATTAGCCGAAAGAGTTACTTAGCAGAGGTTGAGAAAGAACAAGAAAGACTTGCTGAAATTGAGGATGAAAGATCAACGATTGAAACACGAATTGCTACAAAAAGACCAAATCCAATACTGACACTATTCAAAAAGCGTGAGATTAAGATTACATCCGCAGTTCCAAAGAAAGTTGCGACGTTTGAAAAAAACATTTTAGCAAAGCATGCACGTAAGAACGGTAAAGAAAAACGCAAAGTAAGATTACCTGCTCTTCCAAAATTAAGGCGAAAGAAAAAGGTTCGCGGAATATACATTAACTTAGATACAAAAAAGAAAACTAAACTTGAAAAACATAAAGAAAATATTCGAAAGAAAGGTGTAAAACATCTTGAAAGAATGGGATTTAAGGTAAAGAAATGAAGAGACAAAGACATGTTTATCACGGATTAGGACTGTTCATATTACTTGTAACGATCTTTATTCTTTCAAATATTTTAAACGAAGGTATAACTGGTCAAACAATCGCTACCACGGTGGAGTTTGGTGGCGAAGAACTTGTTAAGGTAAATGAAACTTTAGAAGAAGTTACTCGAAATGATGCAATACTAGCGATTGAAACTGCTAAATCCGACATCACGGAAATGGAAGAAGCAGGTTTTGGTATTGTCTATGTCAATGATCAATTAATTGCTGCAGAGAAGGCACTAGACCGGGCAGACTATGCACAAGTTCTACAGACACGAACAACAACAAATGCACTAGTTAAGGAGGCACGTACTGCATTAGAAGGATTAGACTGGCAAGGATTCACATTTGCAGAAGTTTTAACTTACACAAACAAAATTTCAGAAAGAAAATCCCAAGCATATGATCTAAGTGATTATATTACAGTTTTAGATTTGAAACTAACAGATTATCAAGAAACGGGTGTAGATACAACTGTTGCAGAAAAACTGTTAACTTCAACTAAAACTGCGTTTACTAATGAACGATATGAAGAAACACAAGAATTAATCGATGAAACAAACACCGAATTAAACAACCGTGCTGCAGAAATGACTTCGGTCCGAGCAGTTACTCGCGCAAGTAGAACTTACATTGAACGTAATCTATGGCAGATGATTTTGCTAAGTATACTACTTATCTTTGGTGCAAGTTTTGGCTATAAACAATTTGTTCGTTGGCGTGCTAAGAGTCGATTAGAACATGTAACTATTGAAAAGAAAACCTTACGTGAACTAATGAAAAAAGCCCAGACTGAAAGATTTGTTGATGGCAAACTTTCAGATTCCATATACAAAATACGGATGGACAAATATCGAGAAAGAGTTGCTCAGATAAAGTCAGAGCTTCCAGTCTTACGATCAATCCTCAAAGGAAAGAAAAAACGATCTTTCGTACATAAGGACAGGAGCTTACCAAGGTCATATGGTAAGCGACTCCGTAAGTTACAAATACGAAAAAAGGTGAAAAGAAAATGAATAAAAGAAAAGTAATTATAATGGGTGCTGCAGGTAGGGATTTTCATAACTTTAATGTTCACTATCGACATAATCCAAACTACGACGTTGTCGCATTTACAGCTACACAGATAATGGGTATATCAGGTAGAAAATATCCAGCAGTTCTTTCAGGAAGGTTATATCCCCGAGGAATTCCAATTCACGATGAAGCAAATCTTAAACATCTAATCTTGCGCTACAATGTTGATGATGTTGTGCTTGCTTATTCCGATCTCGCACATGAATATGTTATGCAACGAGCAGAACTCGTTCTGTCCGCAGGTGCAAGTTTTGTTCTGCTAGGTCCTTCGGACACACAGATTAAATCTAAAAAACCCGTTATCTCAATCTGCGCGGTTCGGACAGGTGTTGGCAAGTCACAAGTTACTCGCTATGTAGGGGATATTTTAAAGAAACTTGGGAAAAAATATGTAGTTATACGACATCCAATGCCATATGGTATACTCAAGAACCAAGTCTGGCAAAGATATGAAACATATGAAGACCTTGATAAATATAATTGTACGATTGAAGAACGCGAAGAGTATGAACCACATATTCAAAGAGGAGAGATTGTCTATGCAGGTGTTGACTATGAAGAGATATTAAAACGTGCTGAAAAAGAGGCAGACGTTATTCTGTGGGATGGTGGAAACAATGATTTCTCATTTTACCAATCAAACTTGCTCGTAACATTAGTTGATCCACATCGCCCAGGAAATGAAATTCAGTATTATCCGGGGCAGGCTAACATGATGATGGCGCATGCCGTTCTAATCAACAAAGAAAACACTGCAAAGCCAACAAACATTCAATTAGTTAAAGAAAATATAAAGAAATTTAACCCAAGAGCAACAGTCATTGATGGTGCATCGATAATCACCGTTGACAATCCAAAAATAATCAAAGGTAAACGCGTACTCGTTATTGAAGATGGTCCAACATTAACGCATGGTGGGATGAGTTATGGTGCTGGTGCAATTGCTGCGAAGAGATATGGTTGTCGGTTAGTTGATCCACGACCTCATGCAAAAGGATCGCTAAAATCCGTATTTAGAAATTACAAACAACTTGTAAATGTTCTACCTGCAGAAGGTTACTCACCAACTCAGCTTAGAGAACTTCAGCAGACAATCAATGCGACGCCAGCAGATGCAGTTGTAATTGGAACACCCATACAATTAGAAAAGCTAATCAAGATAAACAAGCCAGTGGTTAGAATTTCGTATAATTTCAAAGAACTAGGAAACAAATTACCTAGATTAATCAAACAAGCTAGTGATCGTTAAAAAAACTAAACAAACTCTCTCGTTTAGATGTAATTACTCGTTTCTTTGCTCGGTGTCTAGCTCGCTTTCTACGAGATTTCTTACGACTCTCCATATAATTCTGTATACGATAACGCATCAGGCGTCGCTCCTTCTGGTAGTATGCGCCACCAATTGAAACTAAGATAACTAAAGCAATAGATATTCCTGCAAATGAAAATCCGATTGTAAACAACTTAGATGCATCTGTAGTAGGTACAAGATCACCATAACCTACAGTAGTTATTGTCATAGAGGTAAAGTATAGCGAATCAACATAAGACCAATCTTCTAAATTATGATATGCGGTGGTGCCAGTGACTAATAAAATACAAATTAACAAAAACGCAGTTATTAGCTTGTCATCAGGATGCATACGAAGTATATACTCGATCCTATAAAAAATTACTGATTGATGGTGAAGAACCATTATATAGTTCAGTATATAATAATACTATGCAGAAGAAACGAGTAGTGCTAGCCTTGGGTGGAAACGCATTAACCACAAAACATAATTTTAGTTATGAAACGCAACTAAATCAAATTGAAAAAACTGCTAAGATAGTTGCAGATTTAGTCAAGAAAGATTACCTAATTACAATAACACATGGCAATGGTCCACAAGTAGGTAGCATTCTATTACAAAACGAAACACCGCCATCGATGCCGATTGATGTATGTGGTGCAGAATCTCAGGCACAAATTGGTTACATGCTTCAACAAGCACTGAAAAATGAATTCGCTAAACGACGAATTAAGAAAGATACCGTTACATTAATAACACAGATTCTTGTTGAAACTAAAGATCCTGCATTTAAGACACCAAGCAAACCAATTGGTCCATTTTATTCCAGACAACAGATAATCAAATTCAAACATAAGTATCGATTCAAATTAATTCCCGGTAAAGGATTTAGAAGAGTTGTTCCAAGTCCAGAACCAAAAGACATTATTGAATTGGATCTAATCAAAAAGCTTGCAAACGATGTTGTTGTAATCTGTTGTGGTGGTGGAGGAATACCCGTTATCAAAGAAGGAAAAGACTTGGCCGGCGTTCGCGCAGTTATTGACAAAGATAAAGCTGCTGCATTGCTAGCAAACAAACTTAAAGCAGATATCCTGCTAATCCTAACTGATGTTGATGCAGTTTACAAAAACTACAATACCTCTGGACAAGAAAAGCTAGCTGAACTAAGCCCTGCAACAGCAAGATGCTATCTAGTTGATGGACAGTTCCCTGAAGGATCCATGGGACCAAAGATCGAAGCAGCAATCGCATTCAAGAAAAAATCAATCATAACTACTATCGATAAAGCTGAGCTTGCATTACAGGGAAAAGCTGGGACAGTGATAGCATGAAGCACTTATTAGACATCAACGATCTGGACAAGAAAGACATCGAGCAAATCTTCACACTAACTAACAAACTTAAGAATAAGAAAAACAAACTTCTTGAGCAAAAAACACTGGGACTTTTGTTTGCAAAGCCATCAACTCGCACACGTGTTTCATTTGAGGTAGGCATGGCACAGCTAGGTGGAAGTACCCTGGATCTATCTGGCCAAAAGATGCAGGTCTTTGCAGGTAGAGAGACAATATCCGATACTGCAAAAACTCTTTCTCGATATCTAGATGCAATTGTAGCTAGAACATATTCACATGAAGATCTTCTTGAGCTAGCAAAACATGCAACAGTTCCAGTAATAAATGGACTAACGGATTTTAATCATCCATGTCAAGCACTGTCAGATCTTTACACAATAAATCAGAATTACAGTAAGTTAAAAGAGGTGCATGTTGTCTTTGTTGGTGACGGATCAAGCAATATGAGTAACTCACTAATACAAATCTGTTACAAACTTGGTGTCAAGATAACGATTGCAACGCCGAGATATTATTCACCAAGTGCAGAAGTTCTAAAACGAACAGATCATTACGCCACTATAACAGATAATGCTAAAGGTGCAGTTAAAGATGCTGATGTAATCTATACAGATGTTTGGGTTTCAATGGGGCAAGAAAAGGAAAAAGAGATTCGCAAGAATCGACTCAAAGCATATCAAGTTAATGCAAAACTTTTGAGTTACGCACCTTGCCATGTCAAAGTTATGCACTGTCTTGCAGCTCATCGAGGCCAAGAGATCACCGAAGATGTTATGGATGGACAACATTCAATCATCTTTGACCAAGCAGAGAACAGATTACATGTACAGAAAGCTATTTTGTTAATGTTAATGAAAAAATAATCAATTATTTTTTATTCTTATTTTCTAATAAGGTATAAGCACATAGACCTGCTGCGATCAGGACTCCACCACCAAGATAGACTCTCCAATCTCGGCTAACATATAGAAGCAATCCCGTTGTAACAAAGATACCTACAAAAGCAGGTATGTTTAACCATCCAACATTAAATGGAACCTTAAAGGGTCTTTTTTGTTTAGGTAATTTCTTTCTCAGAGATAGAAGTGCTCCATTAATGAGAATAAAAGTTGAAAAAATTGCAAAGTTTGTAACCTCTGCAACAATCTTAATATCACCAATACAAGCAAAAAGAATTGCTACAAGCATACAAAATACAACTGCAATATGTGGTGTCTTTCGAGTTTTATGGATCGCAGCCATACATTTAATCTTTTTGAACTTGCCACCAATACCATATAACATTCGAGCAGTTGTTACGAGAATCATAAGAACCGTATTTGCTGTTGAGAAAAGAGCAATAACGGCTAAGAGCAAGAATGCTTTACTACCTAAGACTGCCGCTGCAACATCTGCCAACGGTGCACTACTAGCTGCCAAAGCCTCCCAGCCTAAGATTGAGACGGATGCAATTGCAACGAGAATATAAAGAACTGTTGAGATTCCAATAGAATACATAAGAGCTCGAGGAATAATTTTTGCTGCGTTTTTAGTCTCCTCAGATAGTTTTACAATGGCTTCAAAACCAATAAATGCAAAGAAAATCAGAGCTGCGGCAGATACTGTTCCGCCAAATCCGTGGGCCATCTCAAAGTAATCAACATTACCAAAATAAGATATACCTAAAATTGTGATAAGAATCAGACCACCACCTTCAATCAAAGTGGATATGATATTAAACTGTGAACTTTCTTTAATCCCCCAAAAGTTCACAAAAGAGAATAGAACAATACATGCAATCGCCCCCATAACAATTGGTAGCGAGACGTATGCAGATATTAATCCTGCTAGATAGCCACCAAAGCCAAGTGCTACTGCAGCTGCCGAAACAACTCCTTCAAAAATTATTAACCACGCAAGCAAGAATCCAATTCGTTTGTTATACGCTTTTTCAGCATATTCTGCCTCACCCGAATCTTTTGGATACATAGATGAAAGCTCAGCATATGAAAGTCCCGTAAGTGCTGCAACCAACGCAGCAATCAAGAAAGAAATCCAAAGTGAGTTACCTGCAATACCTGCAGCCTCACCAATAAGTGCATAAATACCTGCTCCCAAGATAATTCCAGTACCTGCAAAAGTTGCTTCAATGATTCCTAGCTCTCTTTTCAGTTTTGGTTGCTTAGTCTTACGTCGGAACATATAGTATAAAGTAAACGGTTGTTATTAAGTATTACTCTTCAAAATCCGTAATGAAGCTTAATTACGGCTCTTGGTGACGTTCAGCTTCTTAAATAGAATCGCTGGAGTGATGACATTATTCTCAAAACTAGGTGGTTCAGCAGCCCAGCTAGTTAATTGTGTCTGTTTCTTGCCAACCTCTGCGATAGACTTTAGCAAATTAATCATGTTTTCAGATATACGAATATCTTTTACTGAATGTACGATCTTACCGTTCTTAACATAAAAAATTGCGTCTCGAGGGATTGTTGAAAAATCACCTCGTTGATAGTTACTAAATGTTGTATACCAAGAATTAGTTACAACCAAACCATTTCGCATCTTTTCAATCATTGCTTTAACACTCAGCTTTCCGGGAACAACATAGGTGTTACTTGGTGATGGATCAACCAATCCAGCATTTCCGGTCGTCTTAGTCTTATACTTCTGTGCGGTCGAATAATTATGTAAGTAATTTTTGAAAACACCCTTTACAATAATCGGTGTCTTTTGTGCAAGTGAGCCTTCTTCATCAAAAGAGTAACTATCTACACCAAATGGCAAATTTGCCCAATCATGAATTGTCAGCTTTGAAGATGCTACTTTCTGTCCTACTTTTGGGAAAAACGACTGTCCACCCTCACGAATAGTTATGGAACTAGCACCTGCGACACAGCCTAAAAGATCTGCACACGGCAAGGGGTAAAACAAAATATTATACTTACCTGGGCTAATTTGCTGCGGATTTAGGCCGCTTTTAGCGGTTCTTCCAGCTTCTAGACCCAGGTTCTGGGGGTCAAAACCTACTAAAACGTTAGCTTGAGCTACCTGGTGTCCACTTGCATCTGGAGCAGCCAGTGCACGAACCGACATGGAGATGCCAGTACCTTTGTCCCGAGTATTAAGACCATTTGACGAAACAACATAAGATTCATCATAGGTTGTATCAAAAACACCCGTTACTCGCTTTGCACCGCCACGAAGTCCTGCATTTATAGCGGCCTGAACAAAATCAGCACCTTTTGTGAAATTAATTAATTTGCGATCAAACGTTCCTTCAATCTGCTTATAGCGAGACTTTCCAGGTGCTAGACCGTAAAAATCTTCTTTTGCAGGCATAAGCTTTGCAATCTTAATCAAGCGATTTAGTGTTCGATCTACCTCTTGCTTTGTAAAAGTCTTTATGTTAGCAGAAACAACTCGCTGTTTATATGCCAGAAAAACGCCAGCACTTTCATCTTGCCAGTTCTTTGTAACTGCTATATCATTATTTACAAACTTAATCTGTTGACTATTACCTCTGCCAGCAGCTACAATCACGTCACTTGCACCTAATTTCTGTGCTTGTTTAACGGCATATTCGGGAATCTTAAACGAATCTATCATTTTCTACCTAACCTCACGTTCTTTAATCGTAGATGCGGGCCACCCATTGTAACGGGAATACCTTGTGTTGGCTCACCCTTGCCACAGGTTGCGGCATCAAAATCAACTTTCTTTCCAATAGCATCTATTGAAGAATAAATCTGTGGTGTTGTCAACTCAATTGCAGGTGAGCGAACTGGCTCTCTCAACTGACCGTTTCGAATAATATATGCTTCATTTCCAACAGATTTAAAGTTAAAACGCTTATCATCGATATTCCACTCAGTAAATGATTTAATATACACACCATTCTTTGTCTCTTTAATTAACTCTTCATCTTTCCAAGAACCTGGCAAGAAATAAGTATTTGACATTCGCACAATTGGCTCAGAAGCATATGATGTTGCACGAGAGCTAGCATTTGATCGCAATCCCATCTGTCCTGCAGTCTCTCTATTATGCAAGAATTCGGTTATCATTCCTTTCTTAATCAACCACTTTCTTCTAGCGGGAATCCCTTCATCATCATATGCATAACTACCTGCTCGACCAACTAAAGTAGGATCATCAACAAGACTAACAACATCTGTTCCGATTCGAGTTCCAATCATCGAAGTATCGACAAAAGATTCTCCAGCCTGTGCCGCCTCTCTTCCAAAAATTCTATCTGCTTCATATGGATGACCACAAGATTCGTGTGCAATAATACCTGCAACAATTGGTGAGATAACAACATCCATCTTACCTCGAGGGGCTAGAACAGATTTGCGAAGATTTTGCTGAAGTGCTTTTATCTTAGCGATAAGTTGGGGTTTAAGTTTCAGAAGATTAGTTGCCTCCCAACCAGTGGTTCTAGTTAGTTGACGATAATCTTGAAGAGTTTTAGAACCATCTTTAACATTTAGAACATAAACCATATCAAAAAAAGGTGTCTCTTGATAAATCCTTGACCCTTCAGAATTAACAAAATACTTTTTCTCGACCGAAGTTGAAAGTGTAAAATCTCGATTTGCTAAAGTTACATCTTTTACTGCAAGAAGTGCTTTGTCTAAATCTTGTAAATACGCTAACTTGTTTTTTGGTGAAACTGATTTGAAACTCTGTTTCTGACGATGTACGACACTAGCTTTATGAACAGTCTCAGGAACAAACTGAATCTTTTTGCTATTTAATTTCGCAGCTAGTTGTGCAGATTTAACTGATTTAGTAACTAAAAGTTTAAGGGAGGTTTTATCCATCTTATTTGTTGCTGCAAACCCAAAAGAACCATCTACAAGAACCCGAATTCCAATGCCGGTGTCTTCAGAAAAACCTGCTGGATCGGGAATACCATTACGCAAAGAATATCCATCACCATATGAATTTTCCAAACGAGCTTCTGCATAACTTGCGCCTTGCTTTTGAGCTAACTTTACACAAAACTCGGCGATAGATCGATCTAGCATATAATAATAATGTATGCTAGAATATATAGTTTCTCGTAGTAAGGATTAAATAGTTTAGATAATAATTATTGTATGGCTCAACTAATTGTTAAAGGTACGTTTGATAAAAACTACATTGAGTCTGCCCTACTAGAACTAGAACTTAAATGGGGTATACCAAAAAATGTTGAATACATATTAGTTATGGATCACCCAAAATATTTCAAAGTAATTGAACCAAAGTTACCCAAAACTGCTAAAAAAGAATTCCGCGCAGCATATCATAGTGATCCAACTTCCATGTCTTTAACATATGGAACATTTGATCTAATCGTCATTAGCATATCACTGAAAGAAGAACAGTATCTTAAGACAAACAAAAAAGCGCTCATCGGATTATTGGCGCATGAGTTAATGCATATCAAACAGAGGAGAAGAGGATTAGATCGGGCAATACGTGCGGATGCGATTCGAGCATTTGGAAAGTTTGAACCAAAACTACACAAACTTAAAATCCCACAAAAAAACATTGCTGAATTCTATGCTGCAATTGGAGAGAGTGCTAACTTTACACTAAAAGACATATATGATAATTTCGAATTGATTGACAAGGGGATGGGTGATTATATATTAGAAGATTATTGGAACCTATATCATGCAAGCAACCGATTTTCAAAACCAGTCTTTTACTCTCGCAAAGATACGCCATACAAGTTGGTTAAGAATGTAAAAGATGCAATTGACTTTGAACTTAATTTGATATCGGCGATCGCTCCGTTTGTAAAGATGGCTAGAGCAGGAAATCGAAAAGCAGAACGGTTAGTTAAATTTATTGGGTCAGACTATGAAGTGAACATATCTGAAGTTGCAAATGCATATGATGATGTTATTCAATATTCTATTGATAAGTTTGCGTGGTCTGGGCCGTTCAGGCGCAAGTTCTTTACAATTGTGTTTAAACGAGCATTCTATCTTTTAGATTCATTAGAATTACGCTATGAGAAAGTAGATATAACAAAACAGAAACTTAAAAAAGTAAAAAACAAAAGATGTGTAGAAGTTACTAAACGCAAACGCTAATCTAAAACCTTAAACAATCGTTCTCTCAAAATTATCTTATTCAAATCTGCTACTAGACTTTGCAACAGATTGACTTTATTTTTTAATTCCTTATTTGAATTACCAAGTAGTGCAATTTTCTGTACACGTTTTAATGTTGCTTTAGGTTTAAGTTTAAGCTCACGAATAGATTTATGTGCCCACTTAATAGAAACATAATGCATACAGTTTATTGCGTGTAAGCTAACCAAAAAATTATCTAATTCATGGTCAATTAAGTCATCTATGTAAATATAATTCTTTCTTGCGATTGCTTGGCTAAAACTTGAATAAGGCCAACCATTTGTCAGCGAAATGTTTTCCAAATCCGGTAAGAAATATCTTAAAAGTTGTGGTGTAGCTGGAGGTATTTGTTTCTTAAGTTTAGCAAATAGTTTGTTTGGATCTTTGATAACTTTTGTATTATAAACATAAGATATTGCCTCTCTGAAAACCTCTCTACTAAGATGTGTATCAACGGTAATATCTGAAGTAAATTGACTCAAAGACTTAAGTTCTTTGTAAACGATTGCTATATGTTTTCCTTCAACAAAAAAGAAATCTTGTGTACGTGTACGCCATTCAGGTAGAGTATCATTTCGATAGACAATCCATTCAAATGCGTTTTCATATGCTTTCCGACGCTTCTGCGCATCAGGAACCTTCGAACAAATAGCAATCATATTTATATCTGAATGAACATCTGCAAATCCTTGTGCAATCGATCCGTAAATTGCAACGGCTTGAACTCCAGGAAGCCCATAGGTAATCTTTCCCACTTTATTTGCAATCGGGACTAACTTATTTAGCACACTAACATTCTTTTTCATAATACAATTTTTGCGTCTACAACTCCTCCAAATTTATGATTAACAATAAATGGATCAATCTCAAGGGACCTAAAATCTTCTCGGACCGCTAATTTACTTAAAGACACTAACGTCTTTTCTAAATAAGATAACTTACTTTTTTTATTATTGAACTCTGCAACATATTCTGCGCCGCGTAGCTCTTGAATCATTTTCTTTGCCGAAGCTAGACTGATCGGACAGGTTCGAACAGAAAAATGATCGTGAACATCAATAGGTACGCCTGCTAATCCCAACATGATCAAAGACTTACCTTTTGGCGGCTTTACAACCTGCATAACAAATTCATGACCATCTGCATGTTGTTGTGAGATAACATGTCCTTTCTTTCTAAGCTTAGGGAAATGCTTCTGAGCATGTTCTGCATGATGGATAATCTGAACTCCACTTTTCTCCGACTTATGTATTATTTTAGTAGAATCAATCTTTAACACACATGGAAATTTAGAAATATGATGTGCATCATGAACGTGCGTATAATCTAACGTAGGTATATCATAGACTTTTAGAAAGTCAAGAGCCCGCTGATTAGTTAAGGTTCTCATACAACGTATATAGTCAATCATATATATAAATTTCCCGCACAGTAAATTTCTATCCACAAATAATTGATTCCGAACAAAGCTTTGCTTTGCGTAGCCAAGAAAAACGTAGTTTTTCTTTGGTGTTGTATATAATTTTTCACTAAATGAAATTTCGTGTAATTGACGCTTCATAATCATTATATAATAGAACAAACAGATTAAGTATGATCTCAATTACCACGCAGATAGCACTTCTTTTTGGAATAGCTGTAGCAATAGTACACTACTACAGCAACCTTATCCAACGCTACCATAAATATCATAATGAACTTCTTTCGCTTGCTGCAGGTATCTCGCTAACATATCTTTTACTATTCTTACTTCCCGAATTATATGAAGGCGTAGAACAGTTACATAAACTGTTATTTCTCTTTGTACTTTTTGGCGCAGTGCTATTTCATGTAATTGAAAAATACATATATCAACATGAGAAAAGTCGTAAATTAATCTCAGACCTTAGCGCAGTTCATGCAATATCTTTCTTTATCTACCATTTCTTATTGGGTGTTGTTATTGTAAATCTTCTAAATCAAAACATTCTGCTGGGTGCGCTTTTCTTTGTTCCCATCCTTACATATAGCGCAGTTGGCCAGGTTTCCCTTAAAGAAATTCACGCAAAGGTTACTGAAAAAAAAGTAGTAAAGATGTTTTTAGCAATGTCTACATTAATCGGAATTATTGAAGCAAGTATAATAAGTATTCACGATAAACTATTCTATGCATTATTAGGATTTGTAGCTGGTGCGATGCTTTATCATGTAATGAGGGAGAGCATACCGAGCGAGAAAGAAGGTAGTGCGCTTTTCTTCTTAATCGGCTCTATCATATACACAACACTGATAGTACTGGTATGGAGTATCTAGTTTCCATACTAAAAACTTTTATAGTTTAAGTAATCTCAAGATTTGTTGATTAAAAATGGTAAAGATAAAAGTTTTCGGAGCAGCAAGTTGTCCTTGGTGTGTAAAATTAAAAGAATGGTTAGAAAGTAAAAAAGCTAAATTTGTATATGTAGATGTATCCAAACCAGAGAATCAGGCTCAAACCATGGAAATGGTACAAAAATCCGGGCAGATGGGAATTCCAGTAACTTTAATCGGAGATGAAGTAATAATTGGGTTTGATAAAGCTAAAATCACAAAGCTTGCAGGTATCAAAGACAACTGAACAAAACTTTATATTCCCAAAAATTAATTTAGAAATACGATGGTAGACAAAAAGAAATGTGAAAATTGTGGAGCACCGTTAGAGGGTTTTCTATTTAACACTGTAGGTAAGCTTTTTGGAATTAAGCAAAGCGAGACTAATGAAAAAATCTGTAATAAATGTGAAGAAGATAGTAAAAAAGAGGACTCAACTACAAAAGTAGCAGATGAATCTAACGAAGAAACATCTGAAGAAGATACTGAATCCGAGCAACAAACATTAGCTAACGAAAAGGTTGAAGAAAAAGTAGATAACGATGGCAAAGAAGATTGAACATAATTTAAATCAATGTATTGGTTGCGGCGCATGCACCGCCGTATGTCCAGCTAATTGGGAGATGCGAGACGATAACAAAGCACATCCGAAAACTACATCAATCAAAGATGACCAATTAAAATGCAACAAAGAAGCTGAACAAGTATGTCCAGTTCAGTGTATCAAAATCGAATAATTATGGCTAAAAAAATATCAAAGAAAATGACATTTCAAGAAGCAATGATGATTAGTCAAACCTCTGGACTAATATTTCTAAAATATGGGTTACACTGCGTTGGTTGCCACATGGCTGCTGACGAGTCAATCGAAGATGGTGCAAAAGCCCACGGTTTAACTGATAAGGATATCAATGCTATGGTTAAGGAAGTAAATGATATACTTAACAAGAAAGGTAAAGAAAGCAAGACAGAGTGATTCACCCCCCTACCCAAGAAACAACCGTTTATAAAAATTAGATATTATATCCGATAAATCGTTTTAAAACTCATCTGCGATCTGGTTTATTCAAGGCGCCAGACATGCGTTTTTGATTTTACTATGGCAGGCTTAAAACTCCCAGAGAACTCTCTTAACGTACTAAGAGCAAGATACTTACTACGTGATAAAAAAGGTGAGGTCGTTGAAACACCTGAGCAGATGTGTCGAAGAGTTGCTAAGAATGTCGCTTCTGGAGATAAAATATATAATATCGATCCAAAGAAGACCGAACAAGAATTCTATAATATAATCTCGTCGTTAGATTTTCTACCAAACTCACCAACACTTATGAATGCAGGCGGTCCAATCCAACAGCTATCTGCTTGCTTTGTCCTACCTGTAGAAGACAGCATGTCTGAAATTTATGATGCTATTAAACATACTGCGATTATACATAAGACTGGTGGCGGTACGGGTTTTAATTTCTCACACCTAAGACCCCGAAACGATTTAGTCAGTTCAACAAAAGGTGTTGCATCGGGTCCAGTATCTTTTATGAAAGTCTTCAATGCTAGCACCGAAGTAATCAAACAAGGTGGAAAACGACGTGGTGCAAATATGGGTATCTTAAATGTAGACCACCCCGACATCATGGAATTTATAACTTGCAAAGAACAAGAAACGTCCATTAACAATTTTAATCTATCTGTAGCACTCACAGATAGCTTCATGAAGGCTCTCAAGAAAAAAGGTGATTATAACTTAACTAATCCCCGAGATGGCAAGCCCGTTGGTAAATTAAATTCCCGCGAAGTTTTTGATAAAATCATCGATGGTGCTTGGCGCAATGGTGAGCCAGGTATTATATTTATAGATCGAATGAATGCAGATAATCCCACACCAAAAGTCGGTCAGATTGAAAGCACAAACCCTTGCGGTGAACAACCACTATTACCCTATGAATCATGTAACTTAGGATCGATAAATCTATCAAATATGCTTAAAGATGGGGCAATTGATTTTGAACACTTAGGTCGAGTTGTGTGGACTGCAGTACATTTCATGGATAATGTTATTGACATGAACAAATTCCCATTAAAAGAGATTGAAGAAAACACAAAAGCTAACCGCAAGATCGGTCTAGGTGTCATGGGTTTCTCAGATATGCTTATCAAATTAAGTGTGCCCTATAACTCCCAAAAAGGCGTTGATATTGGCCGTAATGTCATGAAATTTGTGCAAGAAGAAGGTAAGAAAGCATCGATTGAACTTGCAAAACAACGCGGTAAT
>Ga0233431_1000591_pt1 | contig 76539 bp, 69 predicted proteins | sample SI_118_April2016_FD_179867 | JGI IMG/M metagenome (GOLD analysis project Ga0233431, IMG submission 179867) | Seawater microbial communities from Saanich Inlet, British Columbia, Canada - SI_118_April2016_200_MG | ecosystem: Environmental > Aquatic > Marine > Inlet | place: Canada: British... | reverse complement strand
ATTTTCAGACCATTCTCTTAAATTTTCAAATTTTTTAATATCCATATTATTCTCCTTAAAAAAATTTAAGGAATTATATTACAGATACTTATTTTTTGAAAATGTGGGTAAAGACAAGGTCTTTACCCATGGGGAGTTGTCAATAGAGGTCTTTTACATTATCCGATAAAAAACACTCCTGCTTAAACCTGCTAGATATTTAGACAAATAAAGCATAAAAAAAGCAAGTAAGCTTAAAACTTACTTGCTAATGTAAATTAAGTATTTATTCAAATTATATCATAGAATTTTCTTCATTGCGGTAAGGGTTGTTCCATGACGGAGTCTTTAAAGAAAAAAGACCATTTCCAAATACTAAAACCCCTAGAAAATCTTCTTTTTCTCTCATAGGGCTTTCTTTACCTTGTATTAGGTTATTTAGATCTTCCTCAGTATTCTTTAGATATGAATTAGTCGCTGATAGCTGAAATTTATATTTTTTTAAATTATCAGCTAAGCTAGATAAAGATTTCATTAAATTAACCAAATCAGCAGGAAAGGGTTTACCATCTTTAGCATATGAGGCACCCTTCTTATGCAAATAACCACAAGTCTCTGCAAAGAAAGCAGTTAGAGCTATTTGGAGCTCTGTTGCTGTTTGCGTAGTGTCTTGATTGTCAGAAGCTTGGTATGCTTGTTGAGAGGGTTGAATAGATGTTACCATATTATTACCTTTTATTATGTAATTACAATTGTCCTTATGTTCATTATAACAAAAATTTTATTAATATTCAAGTATATCAGCAAGTTGTTGACAGTAAGATCTTTGAGCTTAATGCTTGATTATTAGATAGTTAAGTGATGTTTTTTTTTGAACCTTAGATGGTTTAGAATAAGAGAAATAGAAAAATTAAAAAAGCCTTCTTATAAGATGTTTCTCTTAAAGAAGGCTAAAAATAAATTGTTTTTATAAATCTTTAAATAAAAGCACGTTCAGTTCACTACATAATATGTAAATTTGTTGTGTCTTGTAATCTTGCTGGTGTTACTCCTTTTGAAATCACCCTCGGTATTATTGTTTGGGTTGGTCTTTGTATTTTATCTGGAATACCTAGTTTTAACACCTTGCCAAAAGCTTCTAGAGCCGGTAGAACTTTATTTTTAAGTTCAGTAATTATTTTAGCTCTTTTCTCTTTTGTGGATTTTAAGAATCCTGTAGGTTTTAAATTTTTCAATTCGTCGATAGAAGTTTGTATTAACTTTACTACTGTATCGTGGTCTAAAATATCCTCTTTAATAACTGAATCTGTTATATGTTGTTGTGTATATGTATTTGAAATTCCACTTAAAGTTGTGGCTTTTTCAATAGCGGTATTTAAATATTTAAATGGTTGCATTTGAATAATGTAATTAATGCTTATTACTGAGTCTAATACTTGTTCTCGAACTTTTCCTGTAGAAAGTGGTGCTGTAGCTCCGCTGTCTTGTATTCTAGGAATACTGCTCATATTTATTATCCTTTTTTATTGGTTTTATTATTAATAATAAGTATTTATTATATCATAAAAATTAATATTTATTAATATTAATATGTTTAATAATTAATTTAATTATATTAAAGACATTATAGATTGTAATTAAATGACTTGGGAAATAGGATAAGAATATGTAATAGAGTCTCTATTGTATAAGTCTTTATGAAAGAATGTATTGAATTCAAAAAAATATGAAAAATAACTAGAAAATAAAATATATATTTCTAAATATCTAAATCTAACTTATTTATTATAAAAAAATGCTGTAAAAATCTAAGTTTTACAGCATAAGTTGTTTAAGATAAGAATGCTCTTAATCTAAGTTTTTAGGACCGAATCCATCTAATAAAAGTTCTGATAATTTATATTCCTTGATAATAGTTTTATTTGTGTCACTAATTAGTACTATCATTTCAGGGTTAAATTCATTTAATACTTGTCTGCAAGCTCCACAAGGAAGTCCACCATTTTTGGTTACAATAGCGATAGCCTGTATATTTTTTTCTCCAGATGTCACGGCATTGAAAACGGCGCTTCTTTCTGCACATATTGTTAGTCCATAAGATGCATTTTCAATGTTTGTTCCAAGAAATACTTTTCCCTCATCTGTTATAATAGCCGCACCTACTGGATAATGAGAATAAGGTGAATAAGTTTTCTCTTGAGCTTGTATTGCTGAATTAATGAGCTCTGCTTGCCATTTTTGCAGATTTTCTTTTTTTATCTCTTTTGCAAAAGTAAAATTGCAGATAAGTAATCCTAAAACTAAAAATCTTGTTATCATAAAAATCTCCTTTAATGAATTTAGAAAAATTTAGCATTTGATTTATAACAAGACAATAAAAAAGTTTTTTTCTAATCTTATAAAAATTGATCAAAATTAATGAGGTGCAAATGTCAATAGATGCAATGTTAGTAAAAGAAAAAAGTATGACAAGAGCCTGGGTAATTACTATTATAGGCTCTCTTTTTTTCTTCTACTCTTTTATTCAAGCTAACATGATGACTCCATTAAATAAGTCTTTATTAGATTATTTTTCTTCTTCAGCAAGTGGAGTAGCGGTGCTTGGAGCTTGGTTTTTTTATGCAGATGTTTTTTTTCTGCTGCCGGCTGGTCTTTTATTAGACAGATTTTCTGTGAAAAAGATTATGTTAGTCAATATGGCTTTAGTAGTGATGGGAACATTATTATTTGCTTTTTCTACATCTATTATAATGGCTTCTTTCGCTAGGTTTTTATCGGGCATTATGATGTCTTTTGGTTTGATAGCTTGTTTAAAACTAGCTTCTTTTTGGCTTCCTGCTAACAGAATGGCTATTGCTAGTTCTATCGTTATTACTATAGGAATGGTAGGTGGAATGGTAGCTCAGACCCCTATAACAATTCTTATTAATAATTTTGAGTGGAGAGGGGCCGTTTTTGCTATAGCAGTGCTTGGCGCTGTTGTTACTTTTGTTTTGATGGCTTTTGTGAAAATGCCATCAGGTGTAAAAGAAGAATCTACAGCATCACAAGAAAATGTTTTTGTGAGCCTTTCTAAGGTTATGAAGCTTTCTCAAAACTGGTATGCAGGTCTTTTTACATCTTTGCTTAATATGCCTGTAGCTATTTTAGGAGCTTTGTTCGGTATTAGCTATTTAACTACTACATATAATATATCTGATATGCAGGCAGCTTCTATTGTCTCCATGTTATTTTTAGGGATGATAATAGGGTCTCCTTTTTTTGGATGGTTTTCAGATAGTTTGAAGGTTAGAAAATTTCCTATGTTGGTTGGTTCTTCAATATGTTTGATATTAACATTAGTATTGTTAAATTTAAACACTACTAATGTGACCCTATTATATGTGTTGTTCTTATCTATTGGATTTACTAGCGCGGCTCAAGTGCTTGGCTATCCTATAATAGCTGAAAGCAATCCTTCGAAGATATCAGGAACAGCTCTTAGTTTAGCTGCTATATTAATAATGGGGGGAGGTTATGGAATAGGTCTTCCTCTTGTAGGAAAATTACTTGATCGCTTAACTTTAAACTTTTCTCAAACTCTAGCTTATAAATATGCTTTTTTAACTATGCCGATTGGTATAGTTGTTAGCATGATTATGATTCTTTTTATGAAAGAAACTAGATGTCAATCTATTAATAAATAAGAAATAAGGCCCAAAAGGGCCTTATTTTTATTTCTTTTTTGATCTTTTCTTTTTTTCAATGTCAGCAATACCTTGTAAAATACTTATAATGCTGTCCGGTATTAATGATATTGAATCAATTTTTTCTGAAATTAAAAATTCAGCAAAGTCTGGATGATCACTAGGTCCTTGTCCACATATTCCTATTTTTCTTTTTTTCTTATGAGCTACTTTTATTATATGTCTTATCATTTCTTTTACGGCTTCATTTCTTTCATCGAAAAGACTTGCTAATTCTTGAGAGTCCCTATCAACTCCTAACACTAATTGGGTAAGATCATTAGACCCTATTGAAAAACCGTCAAAACGATCTGCAAAATCTTCTGCTAAGATAACGTTTGCTGGTATTTCGCACATTACATAGATTTGAAGTTTGTTTTGACCTCTTTTTAAACCGTTTTCTTCAAGTACTTTTAGTACTTTATCAGCTTCTTGCAGTGATCTGCAAAAAGGTATCATGATAATAATGTTATCAAGACCAATCTCTTCTCTTGCTTTTTTTATAGCTTTGCATTCTAAAGCAAACCCATCTTTATACTTGTCATTATAATACCTAGATGCTCCTCTAAACCCTAACATTGGATTTTCTTCGCTAGGTTCAAACTCTTTTCCTCCTAAAAGATTGGCATATTCATTAGTCTTAAAATCACTCATTCTAACGATTGCAGGATGAGGATATTGAGAAGCTGCTATTTTTGAGATATTTAAAGCTAGTTTATCTACAAAATAAGCTTTTTTATCTTTATAGCCTTTGGTTAGTTTTGCTATTTCTTGTTTTGCTTTTTTATCTTTAAGCTTGTTGAAATTTACAAGGGCCATTGGATGGGTCATAATAATGTTGTTAATTATAAATTCCATTCTAGCAAGACCTATTCCTTGGACAGGAAGTCTCCACCAATGAAACGCACCATCTGGACTTGCCAAATTCATCATTATTTTTGTTTTGGGGATTTGTATTTTTGATATGTCTAGTTCTTTTTCTATGAATTTTAAAGCTCCTTTGTAAACAATACCAATTTCTCCCTCAGCACAAGATAGTGTTATATCAATATTGTTTTTAATAATTTTAGTTCCGTTGTTTGTTCCTACGATAGCAGGAACTCCAAGTTCTCTACTAACAATAGCTGCATGAGAGGTTCTCCCTCCATGATCTGTGATGATGCCTGCTGCTTTTTTCATGATAGGGACCCAATCGGGAGATGTTGCTTCTGTTATTAGTATGCAACCTGGTTTAAATTTATTTATGTCGTGAACATTTTTAATAACTTGAGCTTTTCCTGAAGCTATAGCTTCTCCAATAGATAGTCCTTTACATATAATTGGTCCTTTTTCTTTTAGGGTATATGTTTTGAAAGCTGTATTTTTCTTTCTAGATTGTACTGTTTCAGGACGTGCTTGTACTATATATAGTTTGTTAGATTTACCGTCTTTAGCCCATTCCATATCCATCGGCTTTTTGTAGTGAGCCTCTATTTGAGTAGCCCATTTAGCAAGTTTTAATATTTCTTTGTCGTTTAAAACTAAAGAGTCCTGCTCTTTAGTAGTTGTTTTTATGTTTTTAACACTATTTTTTTTAGAAGGATCGTAGATCATTTTCACTTCTTTTTTACCACATTTCTTTTCAATAATAGGAATTAGATTTTTTTTATTTAAAAGAGGTTTGAATGCTATGTATTCATCAGGTGATACATTTCCTTGTACAACATTTTCTCCAAGTCCATATGCTGCATTGATAACAACAACATCTTTAAATCCACTTTCAGTGTCGATAGAAAACATAACGCCAGATCCTGCTTTATCAGAACGAACCATTTTTTGGATGCCAATAGAAAGAGCAACTTTTAAATGATTGAAACCTTTTTCATTTCTATAACTAATAGCTCTATTTGTAAATAGGGAAGCAAAACAATTTTTACATGCATCTATTACATTATTTATCCCTGTAACGTTGAGATATGATTCTTGTTGTCCCGCAAAGCTAGCATCGGGAAGGTCTTCTGCTGTAGCGCTACTTCTTACGGCTACATCTACGTTATTTGTTTTATATAACTTGCAAAGTTGTTCATAAGAGATTTTGATTGTTTTTTCTAGCTCTTCTGGAAAAGAGGCTTTAAGGATCAATTTTCTGAGGTTGCCTCCCACTACTTGCAAAGATTTTGTATTTTTTTTCAGATGAGAGATTTCTTCTTTGATTTTTTTTTCTAAATTGTTTTCTCTAATAAAAAGCCAATAGGCGTCCGCTGTTGTTGCAAAACCGTTAGGAACATCTATTCCTTTGTTTTTTAAAGTTCTTACCATCTCTCCTAGAGAAGCATTTTTTCCTCCAACGATAGGAACATCTGTTATCTTTAAGTCTTCGAACCAACGTATCAAATCTTTCTTTGTCTTCATAAAGCTTATCTCTTTTTTTTCTTCCTTATAAATTTTATTTACAGACATAAAAATTAATTTTATAGTTTTTTTTCACTTAATATATTAATATTTCTTCTAAAAAATTATTTATATGACGATAGATTTGGTAAGAGTTTCTAAGTTAATGTCTTTAAGGGGCATGTGTTCTAGAAGAGAAGCGGAGTATTTTATTTCTTTAAAACAAGTGATTGTTAATGGGGAAATAGTAGCAACACAAGGTGTAAAAGCTCCGGTGAATGCTAAAATAGAGCTTTTATCTACTGGAAAAAAAATTCAACAAGATAAAGTGACTATTTTACTTAATAAACCTGTTGGTTATGTGTCTACTCAACCTGAAAAAGGATACAGGGCTGCTATTGATCTTGTTACTTCAGAAAATCAGTTTATTAAGAATAGGAAATTTTTATTTTCATATAAAAAAAAGTTATCTGTAGCAGGTAGATTAGATATAGATTCAAAGGGTCTTCTTGTTCTTTCTCAAGATGGAACATTGGTAAAAAAGTTAATAGGCCCTGACTGTAATATGGAAAAAGAGTATATCGTTAGAGTCGAAGGGAATGTTAATGAAAAAATATTAGAAAAATTATCTTTTGGTCTTTGTCTGGATGGTAAATCTTTGAAAAAAGCTAATATTAATATCTTAGAACCTTTTGTTTTAAAAATTATTTTAAAAGAAGGTAAAAAAAGACAGATAAGAAGAATGTGTGAGCTTGTAGGTCTTAGAGTTGTTAGTTTGAAAAGGGTTAGAGTAGGTAGAGTGAATCTAAACAATTTGCCTATAGGTAAATGGCGCTTTTTAAACCCAAATGAAACTTTCTAAAAATTCAACTTGTTATATCTTAAAATTTTTCATTTATATACAAATATCGAAGGAAATTGCTGCATATCACTGTAGATGATATAATCTTATTAAAATTTAAAATAAGTTTATGAGTGAGTTAGTAGATAATTTTCCAGGCTATGTAAAGAAGACAAAACTAGCAATTGTTTTATCAGCACTGCTCGATGAACCTTTCACTTCTTTGTATATTTTACTTCCTTTTATTTTAAATAAAAGCTTGGGGGCTACGACTTTTCAAATTGTTATCTTAATGATGCTTAAACCGGCTGTTTCTGTTTTTTCTTTTTATTGGAGTCTTTGGATTTTAAAACGTAAAGATAAATTGCGATTGAACTTAATAAGCGCAGAAATTTTTTCTAGATTGCCATTTTTTTTCTTTTTATTTTTTAATAATATTTGGTATGTAATTTTTGCAGCTGCTTTTCATATGTTTTTTTCAAGGGCAGCTATTCCTGCATGGATGGAAATAATTAAATTAAATATCTCTAATAAGAAAAGAGATAAGCTCTTTTCTTTCGGTATGGCTTTAGGTTATGCTGAGGGTGTTGTAATAGCTATTTTTCTAGGTGCTTTTTTAGATAAATATCAAGATGTTTGGAAAATTCTTTTTTTTATTAGCGCTTCTTTGGGGATGTTTTCTGTTTTATTAAAAGCTCTTGTTCCTATAAAAGGAGAAACAAAAGAGATCGTTTCTATATATAATTTATCTTTTTTGCAAAAAATTAAAAAACCTTGGATCAATTTATTCAAACTTATGAAAACAAGACCTGACTTTGCCAGGTTTCAGTGGGGATATATGATTAGCGGGTTTGGACTTATGATTTTTTTACCTATTCTGCCTGAGTTTTTTAATAACGTTCTTTTTTTATCTTATAAAGAACTTTCTATTGTTAGATTGATATTTCAAGGGATAGGTTTTGTTATAACAGCTAATCTTTGGGCTAAATTGATAGGCAAGATTGCTGTTAATTATTTTACTAGCTTAGTTTTTTTGAGTTTTGGAGCTTTTCCATTTTGTTTATTATTTGGAATCTACTCTTTTTATTGGGTTGCTCTTGCTTATTTTATATATGGGGTTTCTCAAGCCGGTAGTAGGTTGGTTTGGCATATGTCAGGACCTATTTTTTCTAAAGATAAAGACAGTACTCAATATAGTGGTATTAATATTGTAATGGTAGGCATAAGGGGTATAATAGCACTTCCTTTAGGTGGTATTCTAAATTATTTCGCAGGACCTTATGTGGTATTAGTTATTGGAATATTATGTAGTTTGCTAGGTAGTTACTTATTACTTGTAAATGTTCCTAAAAGACTTTTACTTCCTCTCGTTAGATAATCTTATCTTTTATAACGAACTTCGATGCTGTCATCAGCATCTATATTAGATAGTTTAACAGAAAAAAGTATATTGTCGCTTTTTTCTATTTTCACTTTTTGACCTTTAGCCCATTTTTCTGCTTCATTACCAATAAATGGAGCTATTTCAAATTCAGAACCATCTTCTAATGTTATTGTTTTAGTGTGTATTCCTCCAGAAATGTGATCAATCTCTTGAACAGTTTCTTCTGTTTTTTCTTCAGTTCCACTTCCTTGTAGAAAGAAAAAACTTGTTAAGGATAGGAACATTAAACTAATTTTTTTTAACATAAGAAAAACCTTCTTTTAGTAAATATTTTAACGGTTTCATATTGATATTGGCAAGATTTCTTTTTATATGAATTTTTAGTTAAAAAATAATTATGTGTTAATGTATATACCGATTCTTGTTAGTAAAAATCTAACAACCAATAACGGGTGTAAAATTAAATTTTTAAATAGTGACAAGTAGTTAACTCTATATAATCTTTTTTCTATGATTTTAGGATAATTTTTATGAGCATCTAGAATCCATTCATCGTATGGCGGAGGTAAAAATTTAGGTAAGTTGTCTATTTTAAAAAATTTAATATCTTTTGTTTCTGTTCCTGTAGTTGGTTCTCCTGATAATATTTCACATTCAAAAAGATAAGTATATTTTGCTAATTTGTTTATAGGTGTGTATTTCCCAACTAATCTTTTTATTAAAACTTTATATCCAGTCTCTTCTTGAAATTCTCTTATAAGAGCTTGTTCTATAGTTTCATCTTTTTCTATGCCGCCGCCTGGCAGAACCCAAACAGGAACATCTCTTCTTTTTATTAAAAGAACTTCTTTTCTGTCTTTAGAAAAAGCGACTGCAATAATACTAGGTTTTATCATATATAAGATTGTTGATGTTTGTAATGTTTTCATGGTACTATTTTTTATTATAATTTTGGTAGAGTGAAGTGAGAGTTTTATTTATTTTATTTTTATTGGTGTTGAGCGGTTGTTATAAGAATCATCTTTATGTTCAGCAACAATCTGTTAATAAATATTACTTGGCTAGTTCTAAAGTAGACACTCCTGATTTTAGACAAAAAAATCCTCCAGATGATGAACAAATTGTTGTGGCATGGGATTTTCCTATAAGTGAATTTAGAAAAGATTTGAATTTAAAACTTACTGTTAGATTTTGGGATAATCAAGAAGTTGATAAATCTTGCCACCTTAAAAGAAAAAGAGGATTTAAAAAATTTGTTTTTACTAATCTAGAAAATGAAAAAAACAAGCGTATATTGACTTATAAGGTTGATGTTTTTGATAAAAATAATAATTTAGTGTCACAGTGGGAACATCAATTTTGGACTAAACTAATAGATTTTCAAGAAGAATTCGATTTACAGGCGGACAAAAAAAATTAGGATCTATATAATAAATCAAATTGTTATCATAGAATAACTCTTTATTTTATAAATTATATTTATTTTTAGAAAGGCAAATACAAATGTCAACATTGATTAATTTTTTAGAATATATGGAAAAACTGATGTGGGGTGGACCTTTATTGTTACTTTTTTCAGTTGTTGGAATATATTTAACTATTGCTTTAAAAGGAATTCAATTTCGTTATTTATTTTATTCTTTGAAACTTGCTTTTTCCAGGCATGATGATAAAGCTCAAGGTGATATAAGTCAATTTCAATCACTAATGACAGCTCTAGCAGCAACTATTGGTATTGGAAGTATTACAGGAATAGCCACCGGGCTTGTTTTTGGTGGATTAGGATCTTTGTTTTGGATGTGGTTTACAGCTTTATTTGGGATGGCAACAAAATATGCAGAAGCAATATTAGCTATTAAATATAGAGTTGTTGATAAAAAAAATGAAATGTGTGGCGGACCTATGTATTATCTGGAAAATGGGATGAAAATGAAATGGCTTGGAGTTAGTTTCGCAGCTATAGGTGTTGTTGCTTCGTTTGCTTTAGGAAATATTGTACAGGCTCATTCTATTTCTGATGCTATGTTAGATTATTTTAGTGTAAAGCCTTATCTTACAGGAATTGTAATAGCTATTTTAACCGCTATAACTCTTTTCGGTGGAATTAAAAGTATTGGAAAAGTTTCAAGTGTTTTAGTTCCTGTGATGGGGGTATTTTTTATCTTAGGTGGACTTTTAGTTTTGTTACTTAGGATTCAATTAATACCATCAGCTATTCAATGTATTTTTAAAGAAGCTTTTTCTTTTAAAGCTGCTAGTGGAGGAGTGTTAGGTTCTGGTGTAATGTTAGCTATGCAGTATGGAGTGTCCAGAGGCGTGTTTTCGTCAGAAGCTGGAATGGGAAGCTCTCCAATTGCAGCAGCAGCAGCCAAAACAGATGTTCCGGGAAGACAAGCATTAATCTCTATGAGTAGTGTTTTTATAGCTTCTTTTATTGTTTGTACGATATCTGGTCTTGCTATAGCAGTATCTGGTATTTTAGGCTCTTTAAATCCAGATGGAAGTGTATTAAACGGTTCTGCTTTAGCTGTTAGATCTTTTAATAATATTCTTCCTGGTGGAGGGTTTATTGTTACCGTCTCTATTATATTATTCGGTTATTCTACAATTTTAGGATGGGCTTATTACGGAGAGAAATGTTTAGAGTATCTTTTAGGCGAAAAAGCTGTTAAATGGTATAGAATAATCTTTATCTTAGTTCTTGTTGCTGGCTCTGTTATGACTTTAAGGCTTGTTTGGAGCTTTGCTAATATAATGAATGGACTTATGAGTATACCTAACCTTATTGGTCTTTTTGCTTTAGCAACAGTTGTTGCTAAAGAAACCAAAGGTTTTGAGAAGTTGATTAGAAAGGAAAGAGCTTCTAATGATAAGTGAAATATTACAATATATCGATAGTGTTTTATGGAACGGATTTTTAGTTTATATTATCATTATTACAGGACTATTTCTTACTATTAAGTTAAAAGGTATTCAGTTTAGATATTTATTTAAATCTATCAAACTGGTCTTTACAAGACATGATAACAAAGCTCAAGGTGATATAACTCAATTTCAATCACTCATGACAGCATTAGCTGCAACTATCGGTATAGCAAGCATTGCCGGTATGGCTACAGCTATTATTTCAGGAGGCTTCGGTGCTATTTTTTGGATGTGGGTTGTTGCTTTAATTGGGATGGTAACAAAATATGCTGAAGCTATTTTAGCGGTTAAATACCGTCAGGTAGATAAACGCAATCAAATGTGTGGCGGCCCCATGTATTATATTGAAAAAGGCCTAAATCAAAAGTGGCTTGCTGTTTTGTTTGCTCTTTTCGGTTCTTTGGCTTCTTTTGCCGGTGGAAATATGATTCAATCACAATCAATATCAGAAGCTATGCATGAACTTTTTCATATGCCTCCAATTGTTACCGGAATTATCTTGGCCTTATTAATTGCTGGTGTTGTTTTTGGAGGAATAAGAAGCCTTGGAAAGATCAATGCTGTTTTAGTTCCTGTTATGGCTGTTTTGTATATTACTGGGGGACTTATCATATTAGGTTTAAATTTTGATAAAATACCTGCTGGTTTATACCAGATAGTACATCAGGCTTTTAATGGCAGAGCTGTTGTAGGCGGGTTTATTGGAGCTTCTGTAATGTCAGCTATTCAGATGGGAATAGCAAGAGGTATATCGTCCAATGAATCTGGTCTTGGAACAGCCCCAATTGCAGCAGCAGCAGCAAAAACAGATGTTCCGGGAAGACAAGCTTTGATTTCTATGTCTGGTGTGTTTTTTTCTAGCTTTGTTGTCTGTACTATTACTGTATTGGTTTTGGCTGTTACTAATGTTGTCGGAACCTTAGATGAAAATGGACAGATATTAAACGGAGCTTCTTTGGTTATGAAAGCATTTTCTTTAGTGTTGCCGGGAGGTCAATGGATAGTAGCTATAGGACTTTTGCTTTTTGGTTTTTCTACTATTTTAGGGTATTCGTATTATGGGGAAAAATGTGTTGAATATCTTTTCGGACAGAGGCTTCTTTTATATTATAAAATTCTATTTATAATAGTTACTTTTATAGGAGCTTTATTAAGCATTAATGTTGTATGGCCTTTAGCTGATATTTTTAATGGTTTAATGGCTCTTCCTAATCTTATAGGGATAATACTTTTGTCTTCTATTGTAAAATCAGAAACAAAAGCTTTTGTTTCTTTACTTAGAGAAGAGAAGTCAAAAAGTTAAGATTTTGTAGATATAAAAGCAGGATTAGATACTTGCCAATTAAAAATTTTTCCAATAGCTAAAAAAGCTATTGTTGCTGGAATATGTATAGCAAAATTTGCTAGAGAACTTAGCTCTTTTAATTTCTTCTTCTCACCTAAAATAGAAGCTAAAAAAGCAATAGATAAGGTTATATAACTAATATCTCCTATTTTTTTATTATGTAAATAATCACCTGTTATCTTAGAGAAAGAAGCTATTGTAAATTTATTAATGATAGAAGATTTTTCATCTACATAATGGTAAAAAGAAAAAATAAAACTTCCTATAACAGATGCATATAAATGCATAGGATAAATAAAATTGGATAAACATATTCCTACTAAAGGAGTTAATCTTTTTGGATAGTGTTTTTCTACAGCAAGGATTACTCCTAAAGCAATTGTAAAAATAACGCTTGCAACTTTATGTTTAATATCTATTTGTTGTTTTTGATATTCTTTTATCAGTCTTTGTAGAGATGTATTTCTAATTGAGTTTATGTTGTCGAGAATGTTTATATCGAAAGCATTTCTACATATAGGACAAGTGTTGTTTATATATGACCATTCTCTTATAGCTGAATAGGAAAAAGAATGATTACATGGCAAGGTGATAGGGTCTTCAAAAAGATCGAGGGTAATAGGACAGGTGATATCCTCTTTTCTGACAGGTATATTTGAGTTTGAAATAAGCTGCATAATAAGTTAATTAAAAATTTTATTGCGTAGCTTAGCTTTTAAAAATGTTTTTTATCAAGATTAATAATTAATTTGCAGCAGTTTTTGTAAGTAATGACATTTTCAAATATCTTCATTCACTAAATTTTGGAGAACTTCTTTTTCCAATAACCGCATGCTATTGCTTCTACGACTAATATACCAATAGAAGCTGTTAATATTGTTGAAATAGGAACTATAATCGATGAAGAAGCAAATAATAGTCTAGTACCCAAATAGAAATAAACCTCCAAAAAATATAGCATGTGCTAATGATGTTATTTTAGTAGATAAAGGGGTTTCTTTTATATAAGTAGCAATATGATCTCCAATAGAAGAAAAAGGTAACCAATAATTAACTTTGCAATCTCCTGATATATTGAGCTCCTTGTTTTGCAGCATTAACAATAATTTCATTTAAGCGTTTTTGTAAAGCTTGATTAAAATATGTGCTAGCTTCTTTTAATTGACGTATTTCTTTTGAGCAAAAGTCATGAGGTTGTAATAAGATAATTCTATTTGATAGCGTTGTTATTTTTCTATCTAACCTTGAAACTCTTGCTTTTTCTATTTCTTGAGTAATGTGATCTAACCTAAAAGCATAATGAGCTAATCCGGCTCCACCACTTAAAACTCCCATATGACTAGACGTATATATTGGAAAGGTTTGCCAGAAATTTATAAAAGATGACCAAGTACCAATCCCTATGCCGAATAAACACAAAAGTCCTATAGCTGTAACAATTCCTGTGACTATGGGGCCTTTTATTTCTTTCGCTTCAATTATTTGTATGTACTCTTTTTTTTACTTGCTTATATTTTTGCAAGTCCATTTGTCGTAAAAAAATCAAGATCCCTACTTACGTAAGGGAGGGAATTAAATTCTCTATATAACGAAAACTGGTATGGTAAAGTTTTTGAACTAATTCCTTTTTTTATCGATGCTTTCGATTTTCTGTTTTGTGTCTTCGAAATTAGCTTTTATCGTTTTCACAATATTTTCAGGGGCATTTTTAAGAAAAGCTTCATTGCTTAATTGAGTTTGTAGTTTTTCTAATTGTTTTTGTAGTTTCTCTTTTTCTTTTTCTAATCTTTGATTTTCTTTTTCGAGCAATTCTTCAGGAAGCAAAATAAAAACTTTTATATCGTTTATATATCCGATAGATCCTTTTTTCTCAAAAGGAATATCTTTGTTTGAAAAACTTATTTTAGATGTTTTTATTAGTGATTTGATGATTTGGATGTTTTCTTTAATAAGTTTGATGGCGTCATTTTCTTTTTCATAGTAAAAAGTAATGTCTACATCAAGGGATAGGGGAAGTTGCATTTCAGTTTTTATGTTTCTAATAGTTCTAACAACTTCTTTTAAAGTAGCAAATTGATTTTCAATATTATCGTTAATATCTTCTTTTTTTAAACAACTTGGAAAATTCGATACTATACATGCAGGAGCTATTAAAGCTTCAATGGTGTCTTTGGTATATGGGTCTATATTAGTTTGCAGAGATATGTTCATGAAATGTTTTTTCAATAAAGAAAAAATTTCTTCTGTAATAAATGGAGCAATAGGATGTAGAAGTCGTATTACATTACATAAAATAACGGTTAATATCTTTTGTTTATTTTTAAACTGTGTTTCATTTCCTGTTTTTTTGAAAAGATATGGTTTTGTAAGCTCTAAATAATATGCACATACATCATCCCAGAAAAACTCATAAGCTAAGGTAGCAGCTTTGTCAAAAATAAAATTATCTAGGTAATGATGCATTTCAAGGATCTTTTTATTTAACAGAGATAGTATCCACTTATCTTCAATAGTAAAGTCTTGGATAGATAAACCTTTTTCGAAATCTTCACAAGAGAGATGTAAATTGTCAGATATGTTTAAGAAAATAAATCTAGAGCCGTTCCATAATTTGTTTGTGAAGTTTTTATATTCGTCAAATTTTCTTCTATCAAGATCAATTTGTCTTGCATGAGTAACAGATGATGTTAAAGCAATACGCATAGCATCACAACCATATGTATTGATGATTTCTATTGGATCTATGATATTGCCTTTGGACTTTGACATTTTTTCCCATTTGGAAGAGATGTCTTTTGGCATAGACTCTCCAGAATCATATTTTATCTTATCTTCTGTTTTTAGATATGTAATGCTTCCATCTTTTTCATTTTTCCAATAAGACCTGCTGAAAATAAGTCCATGTAAAAAAACTTTATGAAAAGGTATTTTATCAAGAGCATAGTTGCTCATCATGATCATTCTAGCTACCCAGAAAAATAAAATATCATGTCCTGTTATTAAAACAGAGGTAGGAAAGAATTTTTCTAGTTTGTCTGTAATCTTAGGCCATCCCAAGGTTGAAAAAGGCCAAAGAGCGGATGAAAACCAGGTGTCTAAAACATCCTCATCTTGATACCAGTTAGTTGGATCTTCTTTTACTTCAGAAGGAAGATCATTTTCAATATGACATATTATTTTTTCAGGATCTTTTTTATTGTACCATACAGGAATCCTGTGTCCCCACCATAATTGTCTTGATATACACCAGTCTCTTAAGTTGTCTATCCAGTAAAAATAGGTTTGTTTCCAATGAGGAGGGATTAGTTTGATGGTATCACTGTTTACTATTTCTTTTAGATCTTTTTTAAATGCTGTTACTTTAACAAACCATTGTTTTGATAGATAAGGTTCAATTATTGCTTTTGATCTATATGATATTCCTATGTTTAACTTGTAAGGTTCTTTTTTTATGAAAAGATTTTTTTCTTGCATTTTTGTGCAAATAGCTTCTCTAGCTTCAAGCATAGAAAGCCCTTGGAATTCTTTTCCATTTCCATTGATTTTGCCATTAGGTGTCATAATGTTGATTAATGGTAAATTGTGACGAACACCTACTTCGTAGTCAGTAAAATCATGTCCAGGAGTAATCTTAACCATTCCTGAACCAAACTCTTTATCTACAAAATCATCTGCAATGATGAGTATTTCTCTATTTACAAAAGGAACTATAGCTTTTTTGCCAATAAGGGATGCATATCTTGGATCTTTTGGGTTAACAGCAATAGCTGTATCTCCTAGAATTGTTTCAGGACGTGTAGTTGCTATTGTTACAAATTCATCTGAATTTGCTATTGGATATTTAAAATACCATAAGAAAGAATCTTTTTCCTCGTGTTCCACTTCGTCATCAGCTATTGCAGTTTGCGTTATAGGATCCCAGTTGACTAGATAATCTCCTCTGTAAATAAGACCATCTTCAAACATTTTTTTGAAAATTACTTTTATAGAATTATTACTCTTATCATCCAAGGTAAATCTTAAAGATGACCAATCACATGAACATCCTAGCTTTTTTAATTGACTGAGTATAAGAGTCTCTTTATCTTCTTTCCAATCCCAGACTATTTTTAAAAAGTCTTCTCTAGAAAAATCTTTTCTCGTTTTTCCCTGAGTCGCTATTAAATGTTTTTCAACGATAGTTTGTGTTGATATACCTGCATGATCGGTTCCGGGTTGCCAAAGGGTAGAATAGCCTTGCATTCTTTTAAATCTAATCAATATATCTTGTAAAGTATCTCCTAGAGCATGCCCCATATGCAAAATACCAGTAACGTTGGGAGGTGGAATGACAATACAAAATGATCTTTCTGATGAATTTGGTTTAAAAAAATTATTTTCTTCCCAGAAGGTATACCATTTATTTTCGATATCTTTGGGACTATATGTTTTATCAAAATTTTTCATGAATATATTAATATGTGATTTAAAACCTTGTAGTATACCACAAGTTTATTCTTTAGTCAAAAAAACCTAAAGCTTTTTAGATCATTTCTTTTGCAAGGTTTAAAAAGAGTGTTCGTTTTTTTTTGTTTTGAGTGCAGTGATAATAAATAGATAGTTGTTTATAAAGTTCTTTCTTTTCCCATCTAAAAGCTCTATTTATCCAATTTTTTTTGAAATTTTTATTTATAAGATAATGAGATAAGAATGTATGAGAAATCGGAAATGATGTTTCTAAAACATCTTTAAAATGTTGTTCTGCTTGAGGATCTTTAATGGAATGTAGATAGCATCCGTAAAGATAATAAAGAGGATGCAGATCGTTAGATAATATGTCTTTTTTATAATTTTTAAATATTTTTTTTGCTTTGTCATGTTCATTTTGTAAGATAAGAAACATAGCTTTAATAATATCTAGCATCAGCTTTGTATTATCATCTGTCTTATATATGGAAAGTTTTTTAAAAACCTCTGCGACTATTTGAAAGTTTTGTATAAGGAGCTGTTTTTCTAAGATGTAATAAAGAACTCTTCCTTCTTTTGAATTAAGAGTTTTAGGGAAAATATGAAAAAGCGAATTTATGATTTCTTTAGTTTTATTTGGAGAACATTTAGTTAAGAGTTCTATAAGAGTAATGCCGTATTCTTTATTTGGATAAGAATTTATAAAATGGGATACTTCACTTATGCATCCTAACTCGACAAGAGCAAACAAACAATTTTCTAAATTATTTTGGGATATATTAGGGGATTTTAAGATTTCAATCAGAATCCTTTTGTTCGCTATCATAAAAGCTAATTTTATAGAAATATAGTCTATGTCTAAATCTTCTTTGTTTTCTTTTTTTAAGAAAAATAGTGGCTGAGAGTGCTTTTCTAAGCTGCTGAGTAAATTAGAATTTTCTTGGCTTTTTAAAAAGTTGTCTATGTGTCTTAGTGCTATTAAAATGAGCCTATAAGCTGATTCTCTGCTATTTAATGAGCTTTCATGAACTCTATACAAAAGATGTTCTTTTATTTTGAAATATAGAGGATGGTTTTTGAATTTTCTAATAGCGAGTTCTAAACATTTAGCTTCTTCTTCAAATTCATTTAGTTGTTGGTATGTTAAAGCTTTTCCTAAGTATTCTAAAGGTGCTCCGGGTGTTTTAGAAAGAAATTCAAATTCATTTAATGCTTTATATAAAAGAGGTTGATTTTTTGTATTTTTTGCTTGTTCTAATAGAGTTATTCCTGCTCTAAAAAGAGCTTCTCTTCCCTCCTCTCTTCCTGGAAAACTTTTTCCTATTCTTCTATATTCTAAAAGAGCTGTTTTAAAATCTTTTTTAGATAAGAATGTGTCAGGGAGGGTTAAACAATTGATTTGTAGATTAGAACTTCCTGAGAATATATTTATTCCTGATATATCAAAATCGGTATCTTGATATATGACTCCAATATATTCAGTTGGAAGAGGAATCAAAGCTTCATAAGAGAAAATATATTTGTTATTAATAAAAAGGGTTATTTTGTTATTCGTTTTTTCTATTTTAATTTTATAAATCTTATTAGTCTCAAAAAACACTTCTGGTTTTTCAATTATAGGAATGTTTTTATGGTAGAACTTTAAAAAGCCTTCTTTATGAGCTCCTATCCAGATGCAATAACCATTTTCTATGATATTTTTTTTGATATCAGGAATACTTAATAAAAATCCGAAACCTTTACTGTTTTTATTTAATTGGATAGATGCTTCTATCTTGATGTTTCCTGAAAAATTATTAGATGAAACCATTGCATTTACCCAATGGGCAATGTCAATGTTTCTAATAATAGCGGTATGTTTTGCTACAAGTATGTTTTCATTAAAGGACCAATCTTTTTTCTTATTTATATCTAAAGTGCTAATCATTGACCATTGAGGTTTGCCTTCTATATAGTCTTTTATATCATTGATTAATTCTTCTGCAGATTGATATCTTTTATTTCTATCTATATGGAGACATTTTTTTGTTATGTCAGCAAGCTCATGAGGTATTTCTCTATAAGGAGCTTTATCCAAAGGATCTATGAGCCTTTCTTTTAAAGCTGTTTTTTTAAATGAGATAAGGTCTTTTCTATTGAAAGGAAGCGATAAAGTTAACATCTGATATAAGATAATACCTAAAGCATAAATGTCGGATTGGTAAGATGCTTTTTCACCTATAGAAAGTTCAGGTGCTATATGTGAAAGAGTGCCTGCTAATTTTCCTGGACGCGTTAGGTTATTTGTTATTGGAATAAAATTTTTATCATCAAAATCATGTTGGTTTATATATTTTGCTATTCCCCAATCTAGAATATAGACTTCTCCATATTTTCCGATAATGACATTGTCAGGTTTTAGGTCTCTATGGATTATTTCCTTGTGATGGGAATATGCGATAGCCTCACAGATGCTTAAAAAAATTCTTATAAGTTCGGGGATAGATCCTCCAATTTGATGAAGATCTTGATTGTTTTTTTCCTGTTCTTTAGTCTTTTTTAAGATTTCTTTTAACGTTTCTCCTTCTATGTAAGGCATTGTATAAAAAATTAAATTGTTTTCAGTTGAGATGGAATAAATAGGTAAAATAGAAGGGTGCGTTAAGGAACTCGCTATTTTTGCTTCATTTAAAAAACGTTTTATTATTAATGTGTTGTCTTTAAGAGATTTTTTGATACGTTTAATAGCTATTGTTCTGTTACATACAGGATCGAAAGCAAGGCTTATTTCTCCCATACCTCCAATAGCTATTGTTTTATTTATTTGATAACGATCAAAACTTTTCATGACATTTTATGTTTTTTGCTCTTTATTAATTGCATAACATAGAAATGTAATCAAGGAAAATCAAATAAAAAATCTTTTGTTTGATATTTGTTGAAAATTTTGAAATTTATCAAACAAATAAACAAGCTTGACTTATCAGAATTTCTTTATATATTTTTTTTTATTGTTCCTTTGGGAAAAGGTGTTTTTCTGATTACGCTGAGGCTTTGAAAAACTTTTTTTCTGATTAAAACGAGGTTTTTGTGCAAAATTTTTCTTTGGAGACTGTTTTTTAGGTTCAAGGCCAGGTATAACATCACATGTCATTGCTTGTTTTGTAAATTTCTCTATAGAAGTTACTAGCTGTTTTTCTCTTGAAGTTGCAAAAGAAAAACAGGTACCTTTAGCTCCAGCCCTTGCTGTTCTACCAATACGATGTACGTAATCTTCTGGGTTTCTTGGAAGATCAAAATTAATGACATGAGATATCGTTTTAATGTCGATACCTCGAGCTGCAACATCAGTTGCAACAAGAATACGATATTTACCTTTACGAAGAAGCATTATTGTTTTAGTACGTTGGCGTTGATTCATATCTCCATGTAATTTTGCAGCTGAATGATTCATTTCTTTAAGATTTTCTGTCAGTTCATCTGCTTGACGTTTTGTGGCTGTAAAAACAATAACTTGTTTCATGTTAGAATCTTGAAGAAGATGGTCTAAGATTTTGTTTTTATGATGAATATTATCAACATAATGAATGCGTTGATCAATATTTTCTTTTTCATCAAATTCAATGTTAATATTGATCTCTAAAAAATTTTCATTAAGAAGTTTTTTTGAAAATTCAAGAACGTTACCTTTTAGTGTTGCGGAGAAAAGTAATGTTTGACGGGTAGAAGGCATTGTTTCTATGATCTCTAGGACAGGTTCATAAAATCCCATGTCAAGCATGCGATCAGCTTCATCTAAAATAAGCATTTCAATGTCTTTTAATGATAATTTCCCTCTATTTAAATAATCGATAAGACGGCCAGGTGTTGCTATAATAATTTCAGGATGTCTCATTAGATCACGGCTTTGTTGGTGATAAGGAACTCCTCCATATATACAAGCAGTTTTCATTTTCTTTAAGCTTTCAGAGTATTTTTTTGCTTGAGTGTTTACTTGTATAGCCAATTCTCTTGTAGGAACAAGTATTAATACACGAGGATTCTTGTTTGATGCAGGATTATTTATAAGTCTAGTTATAGCAGGGAGTAGAAAAGCTGCCGTTTTGCCTGTTCCTGTAGGAGCTGACACTCTAAGGTCTATTCCTTCGGCAATTTTAGGCATAACCTTATTTTGTACTGGTGTAGGGTCTTTGTAATTTAACTTGTTAAGAGTTGTAAAAAGATCTGTATGGATTGATAATTTTGAAAATGGCATAAATAAATAACTTTGTTTGATTTTTTCTAAGAGTATGCCTGTTTTCCTCTAAAACATATATATAAAAACGATAAATTGAATATTAAATTAGAAATTTGGTAGCAATTAAAATTTAATTTATATGTTTTTTGACTTTTTGAGGTCAGTTATAAGTATTTAGCTTAAACGTTTGTATTTTTTTAAAAAATATAATAACCTAAAACTTCAAATGAGGTGTTATGCAAAAGATTATACTTACAGGAGATAGACCAACAGGACCTTTGCATTTAGGTCATTATGTAGGTTCTTTAGCTAATAGAGTTAGGTTGCAAGATGAATATAAGCAGTATGTAATGATAGCAGATATACAGGCTTTAACCGATCACTCCGATCAACCTGAAAAAATAAGAAGTAGCATTTTGCAGGTTACTTTAGATTATCTGTCTGTAGGAATAGATCCTAATAAAACAACTATTTTCGTTCAGTCATTAATACCTCCTCTTTTTGAACTTACTGTCTATTATTTAAATCTAGTTACATGGAACCGTCTTAAACATAATCCTACAGTGAAAGCTGAAATTAGACAAAAAAATATGGGAGAGAATGTTCCGGCCGGCTTTATGGTTTATCCTGTTTCTCAAGCTGCAGATATAACTGCTTTTAAAGCAGACCTTGTTCCTGTCGGTGATGATCAGCTTCCTATGATTGAACAAACAGTGGAAATAGTCAGGAAATTTAATAGGACCTATAATTGTAATGTTCTTGTTGAACCTAAAGCTTTAATTCCTGAAATTTCTAGATTACCAGGTATAGATGGTAATGCCAAAATGGGTAAAAGTTTGAATAATGCTATTTATCTTTCAGATGATATCGACACTGTTATAAAGAAAGTGAAAAAAATGTATACCGATCCAAATCATCTTAAATTAGAAGATCCAGGTAAAGTAGAAGGAAATCCTGTTTTTATATATTTGGATGCTTTTGGAAAAGATAAAGAAAAGATAAATCAGTTAAAAGAGCATTATCAAAGAGGTGGTCTTGGCGATTCTGTTGTTAAAAAATATCTAATAGAAGTACTAGAAGACTTTTTAACGCCTATTCAAGAAAGAAGAAAGATTTATGAAAAAGATCTTGATGAAGTAAAAAGGATAATAGAAAACGGAACTACTAAGGCAAAACAAGTTTGCGAACAAACTCTAAAAGAAGTTAAAGAAGCAATTCATTTGATTTAGTCTTTATCTTCGATTTCTTTGTTTATTTCTTCTTCATCTTCACTTTCCGGAATTTCTCTTGCATGGAAAAATTCTTTGAAAAATATGTGGATGCCTCCAACTGTAAAGATAACAGGAAGAATGATTTTCCATTGTATATCATATTGTATACTAATAAATGATCCCAGAAATACAAAAAGAGAGATGAACATGGAATATGTTCTTCCTTGAAGAAACTGTCTTAAACTAATTGGAATACCAACTACGAGCATTATTCCTGGCCACCAAGTTCCATAGATGCTAAGTAAGATCAGTCCTGTAAAAAAAATGCAACCGCATAAAACCGCTGTTTTGTGATAAGATATTTTTGGATGAGCCATGTTTAGTACTCCTTTTTTTCTATATATATATAGAAATGTTATTTTTGTAAGTATTCTTTTAAATATTTAGAGATTTTTGATTTTGGGAATTTTAATAAATCTTGCACAGTTCCAGAAAAAATTATTTCTCCTCCGTATTCTCCAGCATCAGGACCCATGTCTATTATATGATCGGCGTTGGCTATCATACCTAGATTGTGCTCAATAATAATGAGGGTGTTTTTTTTATCAGCTAGTGTATGAAAGATTTTTAGTAATTTTTCAATATCATCATCATGAAGACCGATTGTTGGCTCATCGAAAATATATAAAGTTTTTCCTGTCGATCTTTTACTAAGCTCTTTAGCTAATCGAATTCTTTGTTGTTCTCCTCCTGATAGAGAAGAAAGCTCCTGGTTTAGTTTTAGATATTCTAACCCTACTGAGATAAGAGTTTGTAGTTTTCTTGCAATAAATGGAATATTTTCAAAAAAATCATTAGCTTCTTTAACTGTTAGATCTAATATTTCTCCTAGATGTTTGTCTTTGTATTTTACACTTAAACTTAATGGATTTAAACGAAAACCTAAGCAAGATTCACAGGTTAGTTTAACAGGAGATAAGTATTGAAGGTCTATAATTTTACATCCAAGCCCTTGACAGGTTTGACACATACCTTTTTTATGGTTGGAAGAAAAATATCTAGGTTTTAAACCTTTAGCTTTAGCTTCTTTTAAAGAAGAGAAAAAAGATCTGATAGGAGTTAAAACATCAGAATAAGAACTAACATCTGATCTAGATGTTTGTTTTATAGGTTTTTGGTCTATTGCAATAATTTTATCAAAAAGATCGACATTACAAATTTCAGTAGAGTCTATATGAATGCTTGACTGTTTTTTTCTTGAAGACAAGGCTTGTGATATAGCAGGTTTTAAAATCCAGTTTACAAGTGTAGATTTACCAGATCCTGATATTCCTGTAACACAGTTAATAACACCTACTTTAAAGTCTGCTTTTATGTTTTTTAAATTGTGTAAAGAAGCATTTTTAATAGAAATAGTTTCAGTGGATGTACGTCTTTTTTTCGGAATGTATAAACTTTTTTTATGACTTAAATAAAGGCCTGTTAATGAAGCTGGATTTTCTTTTATTTCTGAAAGGCTTCCGTGAGCTACGATCTCTCCACCTGCAATTCCAGCTTTTGGACCAAAGTCATAAATATTATCAGCTATGCTAATAGTTTGAGGGTCATGTTCTACTAAGATCAAAGTATTGTTTTTTTCTTTTAGGTTTTTTAATGCCTCATTGAGAAGATGGTTGTTGAAAGGGTGAAGTCCAATTGTCGGTTCATCCAAAATATATGTAACATTGCTAAGACCACATCCTAGTTGTCTTGAAAGGTAAATTCGTTGTAATTCTCCTCCTGAAAGAGTAGGGGCAGATCGGTTGAGACTAATATAACTAAGTCCTATTTCACATAAAAATGTAAGTCTTGATACAAGCTGGTTTAAAGGTTCTTTTAAAAGATTTTTTTTATCTAGAGGAATAGTTAAATCTTGTATGAAATCAAGAGCTCTTTTAATTGGATAAGAACATATGTCTACAATAGATTGATCATTGATTGTTACGTTTCTAGCTAAAGGGTTTAATCTAGACCCTTTGCAAGATGGACACTCTTTTTCATTCATGTGTCCTATTAATGGTCTTTTTATAAAAAATTTAGCATGTTTTGCAGCAAACTCTAAAGGAAAATTGAGTCCCTTCCATATTAGGGTAGAGTTTTTTATCTTAGCTTTTATTCCTCCTTCGAAAAAAAGTTTTTTTTCTTCTTTTGTTAAATTTTTGATAGGTATTGAAATGTCTATGTTATTTTTTTCAAAGATAAGAGCTAAGAGTTTTTGAGAATCTGTTGAATTTTTCTTTTTTAATACTTTTTGTAGAATGCGGCTGATGCTAAATCTTTCAATTTCTAAGCCAAAGTTAGTTCCGTAAACATACCCTAATCCTTGGCATGTTAAACACATTCCTTGTTCGGAATTAAATGAAAAAGTTTTATAAGTAATAGGGGGGTAAGATTTACCTGTAGATTCAACTGCAAATGCTAGATTATAATAATAATCTTTTTCAGCAGCTATTATTACTATGCCGTTCGATATTTTACATGCTAAATTTATAGCTTCTAAAAATCTTTGATAAATAGAATCTTTGATAACTAATCTGTCAATGACTAGAAAAATTTCATTTTTTATCGATTTGTTATAAGGAATATCTTCGTCTATTTCGTAATATGTTCCGTTTAACCTGATTCTTAAAAAACCTTGTCTATTTAGTCTTTGTAATAAATCTGAAAAATTCTCACCTTTATATACTTGTATAGGTGTTAATACTTGTATTTTGTTGTCTTTTTCAGATTGAATGATTTTATTGCAGATAAATTCTTTGCTTATTGTCTGAATCTTTTCTTTTGTTTCAGGACAATAAGCAACTCCTAAATGAGTGAAAATAAGCCTTAGCAGATCATAAACTTCCGTTAGAGTACCTACTGTTGATCTAGGGTTAGTATGATGACCTTTTTGCTCGATAGCTATTGTAGGAGTTAAATTTTCTATTTTATCAATAGAAGGTTTGGGCATTTTGATTAAAAGCTGTTTAGTAAAAGATGGCAGGGCATCTATGTATCTTCTTTGTCCTTCAGCAAAAATAGTATCAAACGCAAGAGATGATTTGCCGGAACCAGATGGACCTGTAAATACAGATATTTGGTTGTGAGGTATTGTTACATTTAAGTTTTTGAGGTTGTTTTGTTTTGCATTTACAATTTTCATATCCTCAAAAGATGCTTTAGGTGTCTTTTTTTGTTTTTTATTTCCATCTTTATTTAAAAGAAATTCTTTCAAAGCTCTGCCTGTAGGAGTGTCTTTTTTTGTTATTGCATCAAGAGTTCCTTCAGCAATAACTTTACCCCCCTTATCAGCAGCTTGAGGCCCTAATTCAATTATATGGGTAGCAGCTTTAATAAAATCTAGGTTGTGCTCAACAGCTAATACAGTATTGCTGTTAGCTATTAGCTTACTGATGATTTCCAAGAGTTTTTTTATATCGTGAAAATGAAGACCTGTTGTTGGTTCATCTAGAATATATAATGTGTTATTAGCAGAAGGCCGAGAGATCTCTTTTGCTAGTTTTATGCGTTGAGCTTCTCCACCGGAAAGAGTTGTTGAGCTTTGGCCTAAATGCAAATATTCAAGGCCTACATCTTGTAATAATTTTAGCTTTTTATAGATTTTAGGGATGGCTTCAAAAATCTCTATAGCTTCAGATACTTCTAAATTTAAAACATCATAGATAGAAAGGTCTTTGTATGTAATAGATAAGATATCGTTGGAAAATCTTTTTCCTTTACATTGCATGCAGGTAACATATGCATTTTCTAAAAAATCCATATCTATTTTTATTTGACCCATCCCTTTGCAATAAGGACATGACCCTTCTTTTGTATTAAAACTAAAATGAGTAGGTGCATATCCTCTAGCTTTACTTTCTTGTAAAGAAGAGAATAAGAGCCTTATTTCATCTAAAAGTTTGATATAAGTAGAAGGGTTGGACCTAGGGGTTCTGCCGATTGGAGATTGGTCTACAAAGATAATTTTATTTATGTTATTAACGCCTTCTACGTTGTCGATTTTACCGCAGGGAAGATTACTGTTTTGTAGTTTATTAGATAAATAAGGATATAAAGTGTCAGAGACAAGAGAAGATTTACCAGATCCGGATACTCCTGTTATACAAACAAGTCCATTTAAGGGAATCTTCAAATTAACATTTTTTAAGTTATTGTGAGACGCATTGATTATTTTTAAAGACTTGGAGCTTTTATTTTTGATTTCTAAAGCAGGAATTGTAAGCTTGTTGCAAAGATATTTGCCAGTTAATGAATCAGGATTGTTTATGATAGATTGATAGTCACCTTGTGCTACGATCTTTCCACCTTTATAACCACCATAAGGACCTATGTCTACTATCGTATCGGCAGCTTTCATAGTTTCTTTATCATGTTCTACTACAATGACGGTATTACCTGATTTAACAATGTTTTTTAATGTTTCTATGAGTTTACCCTGATCTACAGGATGAAGACCTATAGATGGTTCATCTAGAATATATATCGTGCCGATAAGACCAGATCCTATTTGAGCAGCTAGTCTTACTCTTTGAGATTCTCCTCCTGATAAAGAGGGGGAGGGTCTATCTAGGGATAAGTAATCGAGACCTACATTTTTTAAAAATTCTAATCTTTTTAAAATCTCTTTAATAGGTTCTTCAGATATTTTTTTATTGTCTTTGTTTAATTTAATATTTTTAAAAAAATCAAAAGCATTGCTTATTGTTAAATTTGTAACATCGAAGATTGTATAGTTGCAAAGTGTTGTAGCTGCAGGATAACTTTTTAATCTGTGTCCTTTACATTTAGGACATATCATATGCTTCATGAGTTGGTGCATGTTTTTTTTATAAACATCACTTTGAGACTGTTTTAATCTTTTATGAGCCTCATTTATAACTCCATTAAAATGAACATATTCTTTCCATCTTTTTTTCTTTTTAGGATGAACAAAGTTCATCACAGTCCATTTTTTGTCTATTCCATATAAGAAAACTTCTTTAGCTGTATTAGAAAGGTCTTTCCATGGAGTGTTGATATTGAACTTATAAATCCTAGATAAATTGTTATATACATTGCCATAGTAAACTGTGTTATAAGAACTGGCTATTTTGCAGCAATCTTGCGCTATACTAAGTTCAGGATCGATGATTTTATCAATATCAAATTCATAAACTTCTCCAAGACCTTGGCAATAATCACACATCCCAAGCGGGTGGTTGAATGAAAAATTATTAGGAGCAAGCGGAGGGTAAGACATGTTTGATTTTGCAGAATAAGCGTATTTTGAAAAAACTTTTTCTTCTTTAGAATCTATGTCTAATATATAAAAAAATCCTAGTCCTATTTCTAAAGCTAATTCTACAGCTTCTACAAGTCTGTTAAAATTGTTTTTGTTTAAGATTAGCCTGTCTATTATTATTTCGATTGTATGAGATTGCTTTTCATCTAAAGATACAACTTCTGTTAATTCTTTGATTTCACCGTCTATTCTAACTCTTAAAAATCCTTTTCTTAAAAGTTCTTTAAACTCTTCTGCAAAAGTTGCTTTTTTATTTTCTGCAAAAGGACTTAATAAGATTATTTTCTTATCTACATATTGGTTTTTGATTTCTTGGATAATTTGTTCTTTGCTTTGAGGTGTTACTATTTCATTACTTATAGGGCAGTGAGGAATACCAATTTTTGCAAATAATATTCTTATATAGTCATAGGTGCCGGTTATCGTTCCAATAGTAGAACGGGGGTTTTTAGATATAGATTTTTGTTCAATAGCAAGAGTTGGAGATATTCCTTCTATTAGTTTTGCATCAGGTTTAGGGAGGTTAGATAAAAAACGTTGAGCTGAATGAGGTAATGATTCAACATACCTTCTTTGTCCTTCAACAAAGATAGTATCGAAGGCGAGAGATGACTTGCCAGATCCTGATACTCCTGTAAAAACAATAAGTTGGAATGGATCTAATGTTAAATCAATCTCTTTAAGATTGTGTACTTTGACTTTCTTTAACTGTATTTGCATAGATAAGATAATTATATCTTCTTTGATAGAATTAAGAAAAGATTTTTAGTTTTTGAAAAAAAAAGATATGATGAAAAAAGAAAGACAAGGAGTTAAAAATGAATGTTCGTACAAAAATTGTTTGTACTATTGGACCATCTGTAAGTTCTATAGAAAATATAAAGAAATTAATTGAAGCGGGAATGAATGTTGCTAGATTAAATTTTAGTCATGGAAGTTATGAAGATCATAAGCATGTCATAGAAATATTAAAAAAAGTTAGAGAACAAACTAATAATCCTTTAGCTATCTTACTTGATACAAAAGGACCAGAGATCAGAATAAAAAAGGTTCATGGTGACAAAAAAGAACTTACTAAAGGCTCTCATATTAAATTAGTTGAAGAATGTAAAGCTGAAGATGAATTTGCTATAACTCCTTTTTACGCTTTGAAAAATGTAGAAAAAGGTACGACTATTCTATTTGACGATGGGTATATTGGCTCTAAAGTGTTGCAGGTTAAAGATGATTGTATTGTAGTAGAAATTATAAATAATGGAACTATAAGATCAGGGAAAGGAGTTAACATACCTTCTGTTAAGATTGATCTTCCAGCTATGACAGATAAAGATGTTGAAGATATTAAATTTGGATGCAAAGAAGGTATTGATGTTATAGCAGCTTCTTTTATTAGATCAGCAGAACAAATCTTACAAATAAAAAAATTACTTTTTGATATTGGATATGATCAGATTCCTGTTATAGCTAAAATAGAAAATTCTCAAGGGGTTGAAAATTTTGATAGTATTGTGGAAGTTGCAGACGGAATTATGATAGCAAGGGGAGATCTTGGAGTAGAAATAGAGTTAGGACTTGTCCCAAAATATCAAAAAATGATGATCAAGAAGTGCTATATAGCTGCTAAACCGGTTATTACAGCGACTCAAATGTTAGAATCCATGATCAACAATCCAAGACCAACTCGTGCTGAAGCTTCAGATGTTGCTAATGCTATATATGATAGTACTTCTTTAGTTATGCTATCTGGTGAGACAGCCGTAGGTAGTTATCCTATTGATGCTGTTACGATAATGAAAAAGATAATTAGAGAAACGGAAAACGATTTTGATTATAAGGGATTTTTTGAAAAAAGAGAACATAGACAATATAATGACGTATCCTCATCTGTTGCAATAGCTGCTGTGAAAACAGCATATAGCGCTAATGCAAAGGCAATATTTGTATATACTTCAAGTGGGTTTACGGCAAGGCTTGTTTCAGCTTTGCGTCCAAGTATTCCTATAATTTGCTTGACCAGCAATATCCAAACATATCACCAACTTTCTTTTTTATGGGGAGTAAAGCCTGTTTATCATGAAAAAGTTGGAACTGAAAAAGAGGCTTTTTCTATTATGTGTAATTTTGCTATGAAAAATAATATCGTGAATTTTGGTGATTTGATCGTTACTACAGCGGGAGTTCCTTTTGGAAAAAAAGGATCTACTAATATGATGATGGTTAGCAATATAGGATCTATATTAATTAGAGGATACAAAGGAAACGGAGAAAAAGTAGCTGGTGATGTTTTTAAAATGATAGCTCCTCCTAAAGAGAATATGAATGTAAAAGATAAAATATTGGTTATTCCTCGTTGTGATGATTCTTATTTGCCTTACATGAAACAAGCTAAAGGAGTGATACTTCAAAATCAAATAGGTGATACAGTATCAGAAAAATATGCAATCATGGTAGCTAAAAGCTTTAAAATTTCTCTTATTGTTCGAGCTGACAATGCATTAAGTGTTTTAACAGATAATGAATCTGTTATCTTAGATCCTGTTAAAGGGCTTGTTTATGAGCAAAATGAATTTGCTTGATTTGTTCTAATATTAAACTATTTTACAAATATTTTTATATTTGTTAGATAGCTTATAAGGATAAAAAGAAAATTCTGATGAAAAATTTAAAGTTTTTTGAAAAGCTTCCTGCTAATGATATTGCAAATTTATATTTAAATTCAGAAGAAATACAAATAAATCCTAATGAAATAATTTATGATGAAAGTAGTGATCCTGGATTTTTTTATTATATCGAAGAAGGAAGTGTTGAACTAACATACAAGAATAAAACAACTCAACTTAGAAGTGGATTTTTTTTTGGAGAAGAGGCTGTTTTAGAATATAAGCACTATTTATCAAAAGCTGTATCTCAGGGCAAAGTAAAGCTTATAAAATTTAAGTTAGAATCAATATCAAGAATAATAAAAGAAAATATTGAATTTAAAAATAAATTTTTCAATCTTCTTTATAATAATGTAATTGATTCTAAAATCGATATTATAAAAAAAGAAAAAAAAACTGAAGTTTCGTTGAAATCAGTTTTTGCTTTTTTTTCAGCTATATTGGCTTTTTTCTTTTTATTGTTGCCTTTAAGCTGGGAACATAGGATGTTTTTTACTTTTCTGTTCTCTGGAGTGGCGATAATTTTGTTTTCAATAAAGAACATGATAATTGTAGTCCTTATGTTTTTAATTGGAATAGGTTCTCTCCAAATAGTTCCTACTAAAGTTGTTTTCTCTGGGTTTTCTCAGTTAGTATTTTTTATTGCCTTTTGTTACGCTGGAATAGGTGTCATTTTATTTGAAACCGGATTTATATTTTACGTTCTCTCTTTTATTAGAAAAAAAATATCTTGTTTAAAGATTTTTTTTATAGGATTTTTTCTGTCTTTATTAATACCTTTTGTGAATAAAAGAGAACAAATACTCAATACATTAACTAATGATGATCCTTATTTTAAAAATTTAAATTATTGGTCTAGTAGGATATTTGCTCCTTTATTTTTTAATGGATCTTTATACAATTTTTTTATTATTGGAATAATACCTTATCACTCAAGGTATTATTATAGTTGGATAGCATGGTTATCTTCAGCTATTGTATGTCATGTTATATTATTCATATTGGTATTGCCTCTTGTTATTTTTTTTAATAAAAAAATTTCATTTGATAAAGGTATTCATTTTCGGCATTGGTTAAAAGACGATGTTTATACTATTTTAAGTTTAGGAGTGATTTTTTGGGGGATATTATTTAAGTCTCATTATCAGATCAGCGACTTTTTTTTTCTAGGAGTGATTTTTTTACTTTTATTTCTTTTTGTTACGTTTAATAAAGAACAGGTTATTAATAAAATAGATTGGCCCTTTCTTCTTTTATTAGGAGCTTTTATAGGGTTGCTTGATAGCTTATTTTATTTAAAAATTGCGTATTCGTTAACATTTCCTTTTCAAATTACTTATTTTATATTATGTATCAGTGTTTCTATTATTCTTATAAGATGTCTTTTTTCGATATATAGTACGATATTGCTGGGCATAATTATATATTTATTATTTCTTCAAAACGTAATGCATCCTTGGCTTTTTGGATATTTGCTCTTACTTTTTAATTTTTGTTTATTGGATAAGTCTTTGATAGGAATTATTAAGAATAAAAACAATAAAAAAGAAATGCTGTTTGCTGTTTGGATTTATTTTAGTGCTAATGCAGCTGCTCTTATTTCAACTTTTTATTGGAAAGAAATAGGGATGATAAAATGATTAATTTTTTGAAAACTTTATCCTCATCTGAAAAAAGAAGACTTTCTTATGAAATGAGAACCAAGAAATTTAAAAAAAATGAGACTATCTATTCTAAAAATACTCAAGCTAAATATATTTATATTATAGATGAAGGGGAAGTGAGTTTAGCTACTGATGGTAAACAAATAGATCAGGTAGATCATGGCTCTTTTGGGGAAGAGTCGGTGTTGAGTATTGCAAAATATCAAGCAGATGCTATCGCTATAAAAGATACTGATACATTGATGATCAAAAAAGATTATTTTACAGAGTTGGTAAAAACAAAAGATGACTTAAAAACTAAAATCAATGAATCTTTGATAAAACACTTTATTGGTGAATCTTTAGAAAAAGATGAAAATGTAAAAAGTCCCAAGATATATAAAGAGACTTGGCTTGGATGGGCCTTATCTTTCTTATATAACGCTTTAATCTTAGTTTATTCTTTAATATCGAATCTTCATCCTGTAACAATTTCTTTATGGGTGATTTTTGGAAATCTTTTTCTTTTTCGTATTTTCCAGCATCTTCCTTTGTATGTAGCCTTTTTGCTTTTTAATTTTTTTATTGCTTTTATTCAGTTAGTTCCTATTGAAATAGCCTTTGCAGGGTATTCTTCGCCTGCATTTTTCTTATATATTAGTTTTCTTGTTGTCGGGTATTTACTCGACAGATCTTCCCTAATTTATAGGGGGGTATTAATTGTTTTTAGAGTTATTCCTATATTTCGTTTTGGTTTTTCTATTGTATTAATGTTAACAGGTCTACTTATGACAGGAATTATTCCTTCAGGAACATTTAGATTAAAAACTTTATCGTTAATATATAAGGTTATTGTTGGTAATTTTAATATCAAATCTAATTCTAAGATGATAAGCAGTTTAGCTGTAGCTACTGTAGATTCTAGTTTTATGTTTGCTCCATTTTTTTTAACAGGAAGTGGGACAAACTTTATATTATATCAATTGCTTCCTGCTTATGAAAGAGGAAGATTCTCATGGTTTTATTGGCTGTATTCTAGTAGTTTAAGTCTTGTCTTTTTGTTCGTAATGTACTTTATTTTATTTTATTTATTTTTTTCTTTTTTTAAACTAGAAAATATAAGTGTTAAAAATTTTGTAAAAGATTTTTCTGTTCTTGGTAAAATTAGAAAAGATGAAAAGATTGTGGCTATAGCTCTTTTTTTATTTTTTATAGGGAATTATTTGGAGAATCTGTTTTTAATTAATTTTTTCTTTTTCGCTATGATAATCTTATTGAGCATATTTTTGTTTAGTTCTTTTGGTATTAAAGATTTTAAATATGGTATTAGATGGAGCACTCTTATTTGGATTGGATCTGCTATGAGTATTGCTTACACGATAAAGTATATTAATTTAGAGGCTTTTTTAGAGGGTAAATTAGACTTTATTCATTTGTTGTTTCGTTATAATTTATATGTATTTTCTATATTGGTTGGACTTATCACTATTATCATGTGTTCATTTATACCTGCTTCTGTAGCCTTTCTTCTCGAATACGTTATCTTAACTCCTTTTGCTTTGAAATATGGAATCAACCATTGGTGTGTCGGTTTTTTAATTATTTTATATATAAAAAGTTATCTGTCTCTCAAACAATGTATGCCTTATCTATATTTTGATTATTTAATAACAAAACAACAAAGTTTTGATAAAAAAATTGCAGCAAAGTTTAATTACTTACGTGTCGCTTTACAGTTTGTGTTAGGTCCTGTAACGGTATATTTTTGGAAATTACTAGGAGTTTTATGAAAAAAATACATTTGATTTTAAAAATATTATTTTTTGCAACTTTCTGCTTAGTAATTATTATAACAAACTTAAATCGACCTAAAATATTTATCTTATATGGGGGTTCTCCAACCTCATATGTGAATGAAAATATAAAAAAGGGAATGGAGCGTAATTTTAATAGATATGCATATTATAGGTTTAAAAGTTACTATCTAGATGTGAAAGATGGCGATTATCATAACGAGTTAACTAGAGCTTATGAAGTAAGAAAAATGATCAGAAAATGGTCTCCTGATATTTTAATATGTATTGATGATAATGCTCAAAACAATGTTGGTAAGTATTTTGTTAATGATAAAAATATAGATATAATTTTCTCTGGGGTGGAAACTCCTATAGAAGTATATGGATATGATAAAGCTAATAATGTTACAGGAATATTTCGTCCAGAACCTCTTGAAGCATTTAAAAAATTGATAATGAAAATGCCTGATAAAAAGAAATTTTATTTTATAACAGATAGTTCTGTTTCTTCTTTTTATTCTCAAAAAAGGATTGATGATTTTAATTGGGAGCCTATTGAACTTATAAAAAATATCCAGTGCTCTAACTTTGAGGAATGGAAATCTAGTATACAGGAAGCTCAAAACAATGCTGACTTTATTGTTGTTTATCGCTTTGATTTATTGATAGATGTAAATAGAGACTCAGCTCTAAAATGGTTAGAGGAACACTCTAAAATACCTTATTTTAGTTTAAGGGACACTGGAGGAGTTATTACCATGACCCCTTCTCCTTTGGCAGAAGGGGAGGAAATTGTTAAGATGGGAACCTCTATTCTTGAAGAAAATAAAAAAACAAATGATCTGCCGATTATAGATATAGATAATTTCATTATTTTTATGAGAGCAAAGAAGATGCAGGAATTCAATGTAGTAGTCCCGGATGTTTATGTTGATTTTGCCAAAACTATAAATACATATTCAAATGATTAATTCTGGATTAGATATGAAACAATACTACAAATAGCAATAGAGGCTGTTTCGCATCGAAGGGTATTGCTATTAAATTTTATAATTTGATGATCATAATTTTTTTTTATAAAATCTTTTTCTTTGTTGCTAAGACCTGATTCCGGTCCAATAATAATAGCTATTGGGTTAGTTTTAGGGATATTTATATTAGATTTTGTATTTAGGTTCGAATCACATAGGAATACACTATGATCTTTAAGATTTAAATCTGAAATTTTACTGAAAAATGATATTGTAGGTAAAAATGTTCTTCCACACTGTTTAAGAGCTGAAATTGTAATTCTTTCAAGTCTTAGTTTGTCATTTTCTGAGATTTTAGATTTTTTGGTATTATCACTAGTAAATATTCTTATTTCATCAATTCCAATTTCTGTAGCTTTTTCAATGATTAGCTCTAAATTCTTTCTTAAAGGGAGTCCTTGGCATAGTATTATAGGGTAAGGGTTTTTACTTGAGTTTTCAACTTTTGTGATTTCAACAATACTTTTGTCTTTTGCTATTTTTTTTATAATACCTTTTGCTAATTGTCCTTTTCCATTTACTATTTCAACAGTTTCTTTTTCTTTTAGTCTTGTTACGTTTTTTAAATGAAAAAATTCTTCATCTGTTAGTTCAATGTCTTTTTTTAGCTTGAATTCTTCTTTTGAAAAAAATCTATTATGAGGCATGATTTTCACTTATTGTTATATTTGGTCTGCATAAAGCTTTTTTTAAGACAGTAGATAAATCATTATTTTTACTCATTTTAGATAATATCTTTAATTTCTCTATATCTAAAACATTATATGCACTGAATTTTAAAAAATGTTTGTTTAGCTTTTTGTTGTTTGAAAAATTAAAAACTATTTTAAAACGATAGTCTTTAATAAAAAGTTGCTTAGTTGAACTGAAATAATGAGATTCTTCCGCATCAATCAAAGAAATGTCTTTATATTTATCAGGGACAAAAAGAAAAATAAAATCTTTGTAGTATATATTTTTAAGAGTTAAGAGATGTTCTTTTATATAAAGGAAATCCTTTTTATCTGTAGGTAGTATAATGCATATACTTTCTTTTCTAAACTCTTTATAGATGTTTTTAGGAGTCTGTTGTTTCCATCTGTTGTGTTGCCATAGCCATTGTCCTGGATCTTTTTTGATAGACTCTTGCAAGATGAATAGAGATTTATCCATTAAATTCTTAGTTTCTATATCTATTGGATTAGATAAGTTAGGCCATATAGGAAGAGAATATGTGATTTCGTATCTTCCGTGGGTTCTTTTAGTCGAAGCAACAATGATTGGAGAGTTTGTTTTATAAGCTAAAAGAGCTGGTGCTGTCGTTGTAAAAGCTCTTCTTCCTAAAAATGGAAAAGAGTAACTGCTATCTGGCATTCCTTGATCTCCAACAATTCCTAAAAAAACACCTTTTCTTAAATTTCTAAGCCCTTCTTTTAATGCATTTTTAGGGGATATTATTTTTCCTCCATTTTTTTCTCTGATACGGACAATCCATTGATATAGCTTCTTATTTTTTATAGGTTTGCCTATCGCAATTCCTTTCATTCTAATATTACCATCTAGAAAAAGAACTTCCCAATTTGCTTGATGTCCACAGAAGAAAATTATTCCTTGTCCTTGATTATATAGTTTTTTAGCTATTGTAGGATTGGTACATGTGATTACTTTACTAAAATCCTTTTCATATGTAAATTTTGGATATTCTAAGATATTAATGGTAAGATTTTGAAAAGATTCTATAGCATATTTTTTTATTTGTTCGTTTGTAAGATTAAGATCTTTTGCTAGTGCTAAATTGCTAAGGGCTCTTTTTCTGAAGTCTTTCAATATAAAAAACATTAAAAAGCCAATTATTTTCCCTAAAAAATGAATTGTTTTATAAGGTAAAAATCTAATTGGATATGTCAATATTCTTAAAATATAGTATTGGATAATCATGAGGTGAGTATGGAATTTGTTAACTTGTTTAGTTGAATTTCAAAATCAAGGTGTTTAACAGTGTTTCTTATACTTTTTGCTCTTAATAATGTTTTTGGATAATTGAACGCTGTTTTTAAAGCTGTAGCAATGTTATTTATAGACCTTTGGTCGTCGAGGATAATACCTGTATCTTTTGTTAATATCTCATGCCCTCCGTTATCTTTGGAGGTAATGACAAAAAGTCCCATTGCTAAAGCTTCGACAGTTACATTTGCAAATGGATCATAAAAGGTGGGTAAAACTAAACAATCTGCTAATTGGTAGAAATTATATATGTTTTTCTGCGGTCCTAAAAAAGACACTTTGTTGTCTAATTTTAAAGATTTAGATAATTGAATATATTTTTTTAGATGTTTATCTTTGCCTATTACATTTAAATGAAAATCTTCATTTTTTATACAAGAGAGGGCTTGTAATAAATGATATAAGCCTTTTCTCCTATAGCCATTTCCTATAAATAACAATTGATAGGTTTGACTTTTTAGGGGGGATTTTTCGTCTTCCCATTTGTCAAAGAAAGAGTCCAATTTATGAAACTCTACTCCATTGTGTATTACTTCTATTTTGTTTGTAGAAATATTATAGTGATTTTGAATTTGAGATTTGATCATATGAGAGTTGGTAAATATCTTTTTGAGAATTTTATTTTCATAAGCTCGTTTTTCCATTTGTAAAATAGTTTGGTGCAAAGGATTAGCAAGACAAGTTAAATATTTCAAAAGTCCTTCAGCATATCTTCGACTTTTTAAAAATGCAAAATGAATACCATTGCCGGCACGTAGATGTGTTTGAGTCGTATTTTTATCCATTCCTAAAATGACATCTACTTTATTTCTTTTTAACCAGATAGAACAATCATGATCAAACTTTTGGATTTTAAATAAAGAAAGGGCTTTTGCTGAAGAAAAATAGACAACAGAAATATCTAAATCTTTTTCTAAAAAGATTTTATCTCCTGTTGTTAATATAGTTACTCGGTGACCTTTCTTTGCAAAAGCTTTAGCTATTTCTAACGCTTGTTTTTCTAGCCCACCTGTTTTTGCTATATTAGCTTTGGGAATGACTATATGTTTTCTTTGAGTCATTTGGAGTTTATAGGTTCTATATATATTTTTTGATTTTCATCATCAACTCGAATATCTAAAGATAAATCTTTTCCGTCTTTAGTGCAAAGTTTAAAGTTATTAACTGAAGCTTTAAAAAGATTTTTTAACGTGCTTATATAATTAGGATCTTGATTTATAGTTGAATGATTTAAATAGATCTGAGAAGCTTTCTGTACATATTCTTCTTCGATTTTTTTTACATTTATAATTTGACAAGACCAATTGTATTTTGTAGATGAATTTTTATTACTTGGGAAGATACTAACTTGTATCATGTCTTTTATTAAATTTAATAATATATCACTAACACCTGATACATAAATAGGCATCTTTAACAAATATATGTCATTAACTTTTGTTATATATTCATTCTCTACTATTTCATAATTATGAATAAGGCTTTTTAGGTTTTGCTTTGGATTTATAAAAAAAGAAATAGGCAAAGAGTTTGAAATTTGAACAGGATTCTTTTTTATGAGATTAATATATAGCAATTCGGAGTTTGAATTATCAAGTTGATAATAAGAGTTCAATTGAGATGGAAGATTAATTTTTTTCCAAGAATTTGGAACAGAAAATATAATTTCATCCTTAGTTTGAAGGTGATCATCTTCTATGATGCTTTCTAAGTCTTCTTCAGAGATCATATTTAAATCTACGTTAAGATATATTCCCTCTTTTTTTATTTTTTCTATCGACCTTTGAGATCCATAAACGGTTATATGAAATGTTCTAGGATATACATTGATAAATTCATAACCTATGGGAGGATTTCCTTTGACATTTACTAAAACAGAACATTTTTCAGATATTATATTAGTTGGTTTTAAAATAAATTCATCATGCTCGATAGATTTGATATTTTTTAAAAAATCTTTTTTAGAAGATTTTATTTTTAGATTGTTTTTGTTTAGTTGTACTATCCAGTCTTTTATTTTATGTTGTCCATCAACTACTATTTCTAAGTCTGAGCTAGAAATAGAATCTAAGAAATTCTTCTTTCCAGTTATTTGAATAGGAACTTTAAAATCTAAATAGTTGTCGCTAAGCATATGATCCATGGTAAAACCAGATGGCATAGAAGTTACTTTAACAGGGATCTCATTAAAGCTTTTTGTAGTGATGATTAAATTATTTAAAAGTAACCACACAATAATAGCTAATATTAAAGAAATAAGCTTTCTTTGCCAGTTGGCAATAAATATCTTTTTTAATATTGATCTCATTGTTTAAGCCACTCTCGAAAATTGATTTTATTTTGAAGAGAAATTTTTCCGGGAGGATTAAAAATACTTCTGATAATTCCCTTAAATCTATCAATTTTAATTCCTCTAGTCATAATCCCGTCTCTTGCTATTGAAACTTTTCCTGTCTCTTCTGATACAACTATTACAAGAGCATCTGTTATATGAGTAAGCCCCAGTCCTGCTCTGTGTCTTGTTCCCATAGATTTAGCTATTTGAGAGCTGTCTTCAGATAAAGGTAATATGACAGCAGCGGCAACAACTGTTTTATCTCTTATAATTATTGCCCCGTCATGTAAAGGCGTTGAATTTGCAAAAATTGTCTCCACAAGTTCCGGTGAAAAATCTGCGTTTAAAATGACCGATTTATTAGCATATTCACTAAGATTATCTTCATTTTCAATAACTATTAAAGCCCCAATTCTTTTTTCAGCAAGCCTATATGTTGAATTAGCTAATTGGTCTAAGAATTTGTCAAATTCAGTAATTTCTTTGTATCTTCGTCCTTTCGGACTTAATTTTGAAAGAGCAACTCTTAGTTCAGGATGGAATATTATTACGATAGCAATCAAAGCTACATTGCTGAGTACTAGCATAAGTTTATGTAGAACAGGCAAGTTTAACCAGTTAGAAATACCTAGTATTATTAGGAAAAATAAAATTCCCCATAACAAGTCAAGTGACTTGGTATTCCAAAAAAGAGCGAGTAAATAATTTATAAAAGTTGCGATAACTATAACTTCTATAAATGGTGTAATATAGCTCATCATACTTTAAACTGTTGCCTATTAAACGTTTATATTGTTTATGCTAAAACGTAAATTATTAGCAAATCCTTATATTTTTCATTTTAATAAAAAAGTTAAAAATTAACCTTAAAAAATTATATTTTTTTTAAATAAAAATTTTAAATAACTTAAATATATATTTTTTTGTAAAAAAAAGTAAAGCTAACAAATTAATAATCAATCGTATCCAACAACTTTTTTATAACAATCTATGAGATGATTGACTCCATTAATAGCTTTATGAGGTTTGTCTTCCGGAGCAAGTTTGTATCTTTTAGCTATTTGATCTTTTGATAAGCCTGTTATCCACGGTTTGGGATCTTCTTTATTTTTGATTGATATGGCCCAAAACATTGAAGCTAGATCTAGCCAATGATAGGGAAGTCGAAGATTTTCTTGAATGTCGGAGGATATTAACTGATAAAAAAATATTCTATCAAAAGAAGGGTTTTGGCAAATGAATACTGCTGAGTCTCTGTTGATTTTATTGGAGGTAAAACATTCAATGATTTTCTTAGATACTGAATTTTCTGTATTTCCTTTTTCTACATCATTATATGTAAATCCGTTTATTTTTAAACTATCGGGATCGCTTTTTCTCCAAACAGCCTTAGGCTGAAAGATGATAGATTGATATTCATCTATTAAAATACCATCAGTAATGTTAATGATCTTAAATGCTATTTCTATGAGTCTATGCTTTTGCGCGTCGAGACCATTTGTTTCAGAATCTAAAAATATTCCTAGCATTTTCAATGCCTCCTATACAAATAATAACTAATACTATGAATATGGCAATAGATATTTTGATTTTTTAAAGTTAATTCTTTCAAAAAGTAAAAAAGTAAGAATAAAAAACAAGAAGATGGTATGATCTTACATAAATTAAACAAATATGAATGTTCTATGGGCTTACCAAAAGTAAAATTTAGAGAGTTAACCTTTCAAATCCTTTTTAGTTATGAATTTTTCTTTAATGAAGATAGTGAAGAACTTTGTTCGATGTTAATGAAAAAATTGAAAACTACAAAAAAGCATGTAAAACAATCTTTAGAAAATGTAAAAAAAATCTTAGATAAGGTTCCAGAAATAGATAATCAAATTAAACAGATGTGCGTTTCTTATGATTTTCAAAGAATTTCTAAAGTAGAACTAAATGTACTCAGGTTGGCTATATTTGAAATGTTCTATGAAGAGCTACCTTTTAACATAGCTATTTCTGAAGCAATAAGAGTATGTAGAAAGTTTTCTACTCCTGAAGGAGCAAACTTTGTTAATGCGATTTTAGATGGGCTGTGTAAGGCAAATAATGCAATCAAATGTGAAGAAGTCAGTATCGTTAAGTGATTATACAACTATCAATATAGGTGGAAACGCTCGTTTTTTTATTGAAGTCTTTTCAATAGAACAGATGAGAGATGTTCTTTCTTACGTCATTAAAAATAAGATCAAATATTTTGTTTTAGGAAATGGTTCTAATGTTGTTTTTGATAATGAGGGCTTTGATGGGATTGTTATTAAGAATAGTATTGATTTTATCAGTATGCAAGATGAGATAATAAAAGTTGGAAGCGGTTTTAATTTATCAGCTTTATCTTATGAAGTATCTAGATTGGATTTTTCTGGATTAGAGTTTGCTTTCGGTATACCGGCAACTGTTGGTGGTGCTGTTTATATGAATGCTGGTGCTTTTTCTCAAAGTATTTTAGATGTTATTGAAGAGGTTGTTTTTCTAACAGAGGATTTAAATTTTCAAACATTAAAAAAAATTGATTTGAATTTTGATTATAGAAAATCTTCTTTTCAAAAGATGAAAGGCGTTATTGTTAGTGTAACGCTGAAATTAATAAAAAAAGCTGGTGTCTTAGAACGGGCAAAAAAGTTTTTGGAAAAAAGAAGGCAATCTCAACCTTTAAATTCAAAAAATTGTGGCTCTTTTTTTAGGAATCCTATAAACATGTCAGCCGGTAAGATTATTCATGATTTGGGATTGAAGGGGTTTTCTATTGGAGATGCCAAAATATCAGAGATTCATGCCAATTTTATTATCAATGAAAACAACGCTACATCATCTGATATAAAAAAACTTATCAATCATATTAAAAAAGAAGCTAGGGAAAAAAATAGTTTGGATTTAGAATTGGAAGTTAATTGTATTGATAAAAATGGAAACATAAATGAATTTTAGAGCTGATCTCCATATTCACAGTACTTGTTCTGATGGAACGATGACTCCTGAAGATATTTTGCTTGAAGCAAAAAAAGTATCGCTCCAGGGTATTTCTATTACAGATCATGATTCTTACTCTTGTTATACAGAAGAGTTTTTTCATCTAGCGAAAAAACTAAATATACTAATACTTCCGGGTGTTGAAATTTCATCTGTTGAAAAGGAAGAAAAAGTACATATTTTAGCTTATGGGTTTGATCTAAAATCTATTACATTTTCTAAGTTCTTAGAAGAAATTTGTTTGAGAAGAAAAGAAAGGAATATTGAGATATTAGAAAAATTATCTCAAAGAAATATCAAGATTTCGATAGAACAGTTGTATGGTAATAGCTCATCAAGTGTAGCAATCGGCAGACCTCACATAGCGAAAATATTGGTAGATAAGGGATACGTTTCTTCTTTTAAAAAAGCTTTTGATCTATATTTAAAAGATCATGGATCTTGTTATGTGACTGGTCGTTATTTTTCTCCAAAAGAAGTTTTAGAGCAAATTCATATGGCGAAAGGAAAAGCTGTTTTAGCTCACCCTCATGTGATATGTAAGTCTAACGTTATTAAAAATTTATTAGACCTTCCTTTTGACGGGATAGAGGCTTATTATGCAAAAATGCTACCTGTTAGAGAAAAAAAATGGATCGATATAGCTAAAAAGAAAGGTTATCTTATAACAGGAGGTTCTGATTTTCATGGGAAAATAAAGCCTCACATACCTTTGGGATGTTCTTGGGCTACAAAAGAAGTTTTTGATCAGTTGTTATGAATGGTTCTTATTTTAAAAGGCTTTTGTCTTTAAAAAGAGCTGTAAAGAAAAGAAGTCTTGAAAAGGCTGCTTTTATCTATGATAAGTTAAAAAGACCGGCTGATAATTTAAAAATTATTCATATAGCAGGTTCTAATGGTAAAGGATCTGTTTCTTATAAGATCTACAGATCTCTTGTATTCTCTGGGTATAAAGTTGGTCTTTTCACTTCTCCTCACATATCTTCTTTTTCTGAAAGAATACAAATAAATGAAACTCAAATTTCTGAAAATGATATTGAAAAGTGTCTTAAGATTATTTTTGAGGTTATAGATGCTTATAAAGTAGATCTGATCTTTTTTGAAATAGTGTTACTTTTAGCTTTACTATACTTTAATGATGAAAAAATCGACTTTGCTGTTTTGGAAACAGGTCTTGGGGGAAGGTTAGACCCTACTAATATAATTACTCCGATTCTTACAATTATTACTACTATTTCTCTAGATCATATAAGTATATTAGGGAATAATTTAGATTCTATAGCTAAAGAAAAAGCTGGCATAATAAAAAAAGAAGTTCCTTTGATAGTGAGTGATAAATCTGCTTTAAAGCCTATTTTAGAGAAAGCTTTTTCGTTAAATTGTGAAACTATTCAAGTATCTTTAAAAGAAAAGTTCTTTGATGGTCAAAATACTTCTATAGCTAAATCTGCTTTAAATTATCTCAATAAAAAATATCCGATTTCATCTAAGGCTATTTTAGAAGGAGTATCATTAAGACCTAGTTGTCGGTTTGAAATACATAATATAGATAGCTGTTTTGTAGTGTTAGATGTAGCTCATAATATAGAAGGGGTTTCTAGTCTAATACAGGCTTTGAACATTTATTTTTCAAATAAAAAATTTAGGTTTGTATTAGGAGTGCTAAAAGATAAAGATGTATATTCATGTTTGGATCTTATATCTAAACATGCAAGTTTTATTCATTTGGTTTTAGCCAATACTGAAAATGCTTGTTCTACAGAATTTTTAGGCTCTATTTTACAGAGCTTTGGTTTTTCTGCATTTTATAAGGAAAAGTCCATATATGATGCAGTGAAAAGAGCTATAAAAAATAAAGATGAAGTAATAGTTGTTTGCGGTAGTTTCTATATAATGGATGAAGCAAAAAAAGCTTTAATATAATACAGATTATAACTTTTCTATTAGTAAAAGAGAAGGAGCATTCTCTTTGTCTTTATGTTTAAAATACAAAATTTTCCATTCTTTGGGAGGTAGCTTTCTGATCATTTTTAATATTTCTTTTTCTTCAATATTTCCTTCTAAATGACCTGGATAGCAGGTTATAGAAATAAGACCATTTTTTTTAATAAGACTAAAAGCTTTTGAAATGCTTCTAAGAGTTGTTTTAGGTATTGTTTTTAATTCCTTATCAGAACCTGGAAGGTATCCAAGGTTATATATTATAAGATCTGGTTTTTCTGTAACTACCTTTTCTAAATCTTCATGGTTTCTTAGATGAAAAGAAGTAAAATCTAGAAAATTAGGATTTTCACTCTTTAACAGGTCTTTTGTGTTTTCTATAGCATTTTGTTGTATATCTATACAAATCAGCTTTCCTTTTATTTTGTTTAGGTTTTGGGCTATAAAAAGTGAGTCATGTCCATTTCCACATGTTGTATCTATTATCAAAGTATTTTTTTTTATAAAAAAAAGCCAGTTGTTCTGAGCTAAAAGTATATGTGTTTTTTTATTTGTCATAGGTTTTTATTTTGATTTGAGATGAGTTAATCTGCAAGTATATTGATGCTTTTTGTTGTAATAAAAATTTTAAATTACCTTTTTTATGAATTTATATATCTGCCTGCATCTATTAACTTATAAGGGGTTTTTATGAAGAGAATAGACATATAGAAGGTAATGGAGTAGAGGTCAAAAAAGTGAAAAATTTAAGATTTTTTAAAATTTAAATTGTCATTTTTATAAAAATTTGTATTATTTATTGTTCTAATTATATTGTGGATGGCTATTGTGGGAAATGTTACTTTATCTTTTGGAGAAGAAGGTTATATAAAAGAAAGTGTTTCTTTAAATTTAGAAGCTGGTGAGGTTTGTAGTTATTTAGGTGAGGGTGGTAAATGTTTTTTAACTCCTGCTGATTGTCATTGGAAATCTAGATCAATTTATCCTATGCAAACTAAAAATTATGCAGCTCTAGTAAGAGATTTTTTCTTGCCTAACTTAGCAAATACTACTGTTAAGACTGAAAATTTATTTTATGGTGTTGGGAAAGTTATTTTTTTATTTTTTTTAGATATCGTTACTTTGCCGATTAGATGTTTCACATTATTGCCTCGTATGATTACAGATAGAGGGTCTGGGAATCATCCATTGCAAGAATTGGTGTTTAAAAAATTAGGAAGAAAGTTTGATCCTTCTTATGAACATGTCGATGTTATTATTTGTGATGTGAACAATGAAATTATAGATGCTAAGATTTACCGATTGGTCAGTACATCATATAAAATAGGGATAAGGGAGGCTTTTGACAGGTTGTCTATAGAGGTGAAAAAAGGAAACTATAAGAATAAAGATGAGTTTTTGAAAAAAACATCTCTAATACAAGGATTTCCTTTGTGGTTTGTTAAAGGTGTGGGATTAGATAATTTAATTCGAGTTAAATATATACCTTTATCTAGATTAATTTCTTTTTCTGATAAAAAAACTATAAGAGATCGTATTTCTAAAATGGATCCTGATATATTACCGGCTCCATGTGTTTTAACAGAATATCAGAATACTCCACTTCTTTTAGCAAAAGGATGTGTTCGTGATAATACAACTACAAAAAGAAGTTTTGTAAATGTAAAAGGAAAACATGTTTTAGTTGATGCCGTTAGAGTTGTTAACGGAATGTTCCAGAGTTTAGGCGGAAATATTTTTAATCCATTTATTGATTTAGCAGATAAAGAACAACAGTTGCCTCAAAGAGAATTGCTTCCATTTTGGAATGAGTGTTGTATGAGGAATGTTCGTAAATTTTTCTCAGAATGTATGATAAGACGAAATACATTATCAGCTAGTCTTTTTGGTTGTTTTTCTGAAAAGAAAAAGAAATTAGTTTTTGAGCCATCGCCTAAAGACAAAAAAAGAAGCTTTGAAACTTTTGAAGAGTTAAAAAAAATATTTAGTTCTTCTGATGAGGTTAAAAAGTCTTTATTATTAGATGAGTTTTTTATGAGAAATTGGTCGAAAAAAAGAGAAAAAAGTAAGCTTGTTGATGTAGAAGTGTTTTAGATAGTATTTATATTGATTCCAAAATACTTATAATTTAAACTTTTCATCTAACTTTAGGGATATTAGCTCAGTTGGTTAGAGCGCCACGTTGACATCGTGGAGGTCAGCTGTTCGAGTCAGCTATATCCCATTAAACAAGAGAAATTAATATTGATAGAGTCTTTAAGAAATACAGCTGCTAAGATATTTGCTGCTTCACTTTATAAATTATTTCCTAATAGTGTTTTAAAAGATTATAGGGTCAATAATATTGGCTTTTATTATGATTTTTCTTTTCCCTATCCTGATAATAGTGCTTTACTCGATCTATTAGAAGGGCAGATGAGAAAATATGTAAAAGAAGAATTTGAAATCAAATCTTTTGAAATGCTAGCTCAAAATGCAAAAGAATACTTTGATTATTTGAAATTAGACAAAAGTAAAATTGAAAATAAAGAAGGCCTTTTGTCGTTCTTTCAAATGGATGGATTTATAGATGTAGCTAAAGGGATTCTTTTAGAAAATTCAAAGTATTTAAAATTTTTTAAAATTTTTAAATTAGAGAAAATTGAAAAAGATACTTTTAGAGTATATGCCGTTGTTAGTGAAGATAAAAATAGTTTGAAAAAACAAATTAATATAACAGAAGACTATAAAAATAATTCTCATCTTGTTTTAGGAGAAAAGTTCTTATTTTTTAAAAAAGAGGATAATAAAATTTTTTATTATCCTGCCGGATATTTGTTTAGAGAGAACTTGAAAGAATTTTTTATAAGTAGACTTAAATTTTCAGGTTTTCGTTTTGTTGATAGCCCTTCAAAAGATAAATTGAAATGGCCTTTAGATCTTTATAAAGAGAAAAATTTAAATAAATTAGCACAAATAGATCACAGAAATTTTGAAAATTATGATTTTTCTTTATTTACGTATGACAGATCTTCTTCAGACATACTATATATATTTTGCAAAGAGAAAGAAATCAGTCATGAGGTTAATTCTTTCTTGATTTTCATTGATGAAATATTTAATATTCTTAGGTTAAGCTATAATATTACTTTGAAGATTCCTAAAATAAAAGGTTTTCAGAAATATACTGAAATATTTAAAATAGCTCTAAAGAATAGAAAAATTCTTTTTGAAGTAGAAAAACAAAAGAAAAATATAGATAAGATTGAAGTAGAATGGAATGTTAAAGATGGTATTGGTAGATTCTGGAAAAGTGCTTTCTTAACAATGAAAAAAGAAAATAACCTTGCTATTTTGCAAGGATCTTCATTTTTTTCATTAGAGAGGATTGCAGCTCTTGTTCTAGAAGGAAATAAAGGAGAGTTGCCTTTTTTCCTTTATCCATATTATCTTAAAATATTAGTACAAAATGATGATTGTTTGGAATATGCCAATAAAATTGAATCTTTAATGGAAAATGAAAATATAAGAGTTAACCTCGAAGTAAATGCAGATATAAGAAAAGGTGTAAGAGAAGCCATTATAGAAAATATTCCTTATGTAGCTGTCATTGGAGAGAAAGAAAAACAGGGGAGTTATCTTTCATTTAGAAAAATGACAGATAAAACTGTTAAGAAAATTAAAGTGGATGAATTTACTAGTCTTATAAAAAGCAAAGTTAGGAGTGGTTTTGAGAGTAAATAATGAGATAAGAGGCGATAAGATACGTTTAATAGCTGACGATGGTTCGCAATTAGGTATAGTCTCTATTAGAGACGCATTGAAAAAAGCAGAAGAAGCTAATTTGGATCTAGTGGAAATAGCGCCTCAAGCTAAACCTCCTGTTTGTAAGATAATGAATTTTGGTAAATATCGTTATCAACAAACGAAAAAAGAAAGAGAAAGCAAAAAATCACAACATCAAGTGCGTGTGAAAGAAATTAAGTTGAAACCGAATATTGATGTTCATGATTTGCAAACAAAAACAAAACATGCTAAAGATTTCCTTTTAAAAGGAAATAAAGTGAGAGTTTCTTGCATGTTTAGAGGAAGAGAAATGCTTCATGTCGATCTAGGGGAGAAAGTAGTGAATTCGGTATTTGAAGAACTACAGGACATAGCAGTAATTGAATTTCCTTTAAAAATGGCAGGAAGAACAATGGCCTTGGTGTTAGCACCTAAAGGAAAAAACAAAAAATAATAGGAGTATTTTTGTGAAAACAAAAATGAAAACAAAAAAAGCGGTATCATCCAGGTTTAAGTTAACGGGTACAGGAAAACTTAAAAGAACCCGACCTGGCCGCAGACATATATTAACTAAAAAAACATCTAAAAGAAAGCGTCATCTTAAAAAGCCAGAACTTGTCAGCAGTGCACAAGAGAAAACTTATAAGAGAATGATGGGGCTTGTATAGTAACAAATTGTAGTAAATGGAGTTTATAAACTTATGAGTAGAGTTACAAATGCAGTGGCATCTAGACGAAGAAGAAAAAGGCTTTTTAAGTTAGCTAAAGGCTTCTTTGGAGATAGAAAGAACCACTTACGTCAAACGAAAAATGCTGTTATGAAGGCCCTTTCTTACAATTTCATTCATCGTAAGAAGAAGAAAGGTGATTTTAGAAAGCTTTGGATTATTAGAATCAATGTAGCTTCTAAATTAAATGGTATTTCTTACAGCAAATTAATTCATGGATTGAAAAAAGCAGAATGTCTAATAGACCGTAAGGTTTTAGCTAATCTTGCAATTACCGATCCTAAAGCTTTTTCAGAAATAGCTAATGTTGCTAAAAAAGCTTTAGCTGCATAAAAATATAAAAAAGCCTATACTAAAAAAAGTATAGGCTTTTGAAAGTAGATTTTATTTATGTCTTCATTAAATCATGAAATAGAAAGTATTCATCAAAATTTTTTAGATGATATTAATCAAGTTAAAGATTCTGATTGTTTAGAAAAAATCAAAATTAAATATCTTGGGAAAAAAGGTCTTGTCGCTTCTTTAATGCCTCTTTTGAAAAATGCAACTAAAGAAGAAAGACCGTTGCTCGGTAAATTGATCAATGATCTGAAAGTTAAACTTGAAACTCAGCTTGATTCTGTTAAGAAAAAGCTTTTTGAAGAAGAATTAACAGAGTCATTGAAAAAAGAAAAAATAGATGTTTCTCTTCCTGGTAGGAAAAATTTTATGGGAAGAAAACATCCTCTTTCTTTAATGACAGACGAGCTTTTTCAGATTTTGAATCAATTAGGATTTTCCATTCAGACAGGGCCTCATATTGAGTCTGATTTTTATAATTTCGAAGCTTTGAATTTTGCTAAAGATCATCCTGCAAGAGATATGCAAGACACTTTTTATCTATCCTCTGAGCTTTTACTTAGAACTCATACCAGTAATGTTCAGATAAGGGTGATGGAAAGTCATAACATGCCGATTCGAGTGGCTGCTTTTGGTAGATGTTTTAGGAATGAAACAGTATCATCAAGGTCTACTGTTATGTTTAATCAGGTAGAAGGGTTTTATATAGATAAAAAGGTTACTTTTGCAGATCTAATGTGTACATTAGATGAATTTTGGAAAAAGCTTTTTCAAAAAGAAGTTAAAACTAGATATAGACCTAGCTATTTTCCTTTTGTAGAGCCTGGTATGGAAGGTGATATTGAATGTACATTATGTAATGGTAAGGGATGTAAGATTTGCAAAAACACAGGCTGGCTTGAAGTAATTGGAGCTGGTATGATACATCCTGAAGTTTTAAAAGCTGGTGGAATAGATCCAGAAAAGTATTCAGGATATGCGTTTGGAGGGGGAATCGATAGATTAGCTCTTTTGAAATATGGTGTAGATAACATTCGATTATTTTTTGAGAATGATATTAGGTTTTTAGAACAATTTAGTTGAACAATTTTGTCCATGTAAGATAAAATTGCTTTTTCATACGGAAGAGTGGCAGAGTGGCCGATTGCGTCTGTCTTGAAAACAGAAGTCCTGCAAGGGACCGTGGGTTCGAATCCTACCTCTTCCGATCTTCATTTTTATACTCCACACATACGCCTGAGCGATATTATGTAATACTGTAACAACAGTGTTGCAGCGTTGTATTTTTATACAATTAGCTTTTTTGTCACCCTCTTGTCACCCAACGAGAAAAATTTGTCCGATATAAATATTATATTGCAGACAAGTAAATTTTTTAGTATCGTCTTTGTTTGAAAATGTCATCAAAAACACAACTAAAGGAGTTTGAGATGATACGTTCTAGGAAAGATAAGAATGGAAAACCGCGCTACCAAGCAATCATAAAGAATAAGGGTTATCCTACAAAAGCGAAAACCTTTCGAACTAGGAAAGATGCAGAGAGATGGGAGATCAAAGTTAAAGCTGCTATGCAAGAGGGGACATATTGGGATAATTCGGAAGCTTTGCAATGTACTCTTAATGAAGTAATCGATCGTTATATTAATGAGTTTTTAGTAAAAGAATCTCGTAATTACCGTACATTTGTTGGACAGCTCACATGGTGGAAGAAGCAGCTTGGCCGTTTTGCAGTTGGCAAGATTTCTTCATTTATGATTTCGCAAAAATTGCAGCTTTTGTCGGAACAAATAAACACCCGTGGAAAGGTTGCTTCGCCGGCTACTCTCAATCGTTACCGAAGTTCCTTGTCTTGTGTTTTTAATGCTGCCTCAGATGATTGGGGAATGATTAAAGAGTCTCCCGTCCCTAAAGTTCGAAAACGCAAAGAGCCAAGAGGTAGAATTCGTTTTCTTAGTCTTGATGAAAAGGAACGACTCCTACAAGCTTGTCTTACAAGCACTAGTCCATATCTTTACTCAATCGTAGTCCTTGCTTTGGCAACAGGTATGCGAAGAGGAGAAATCCTTAATCTTCAATGGAAAGATATTGATTTAGAAAAGGGGAAAGCTATCCTGCATGAAACAAAGAATGGAGAAAGAAGAACAGTTTCTCTTACCGGCCATGTTCTCACCATTCTTAGAGAATATGCTAATAGGCCTTGTCAGTTTTGTAGTTCTTACGTTTTCCCAAGCATTTTCGGTTCTAAATCCATACAAATCCGCTCTGCTTGGGAATCAGCAGCCAAACTTGCAAACCTTCCTGACTTTCACTTCCATGATCTTCGCCATACCTTTGCCAGCTATTTAGCTATGAATGGTGCAACGTTAGCTGAGATAGCTGAAGCTTTAGGGCATAAAACCCTTGCTATGGTAAAAAGATATGCTCATTTGACAGATGAGCATACTAGGGGTGTTGTTGAACGAATGAATGAGAAGATGTTTGGGTGAAAAGGGCTTTTTCGAAAAAAAGAGGGAATTCTTTATTGAAATTTGTTCAGGTGTCATTAATTTCTTCGGTTTAAATCAGTCTTAATATTATTAAGTCCGTTATATCTTTTAGCTTTTTGTGAATCAATATCTATTAATTGGTGTGATTTTCCATTGATATCTAATGTAGATGAAAGAATGATTTTATCATCCTTTTGTAAATTTAAAAACATATTAAGCTAATCTAATTTGAAGATGTTTACCTACAGCATTTGCCGCTTTTGCAAAAGTCTTTAATGTTGAAGGGCAGTCCGGATCTAAAATACGATCGACGGCTGAGCGACTAGTTTCCAATCTTATAGCAAAGTCTGATTTGTCAATTTTTTGTTTTTTCATTTCTTTCTCTAGTTGATAAACAAAGACTCTTTTAGCTGCAATAGCTGTTGTTTTTTCAAGTAAATTTTCTTCTTCAAGAAAATCATCAAACTTAGAACCTATATGTTTATTCATACCTTACCTCAATGTTTTTGCTCTTTTAAGAGCTATTGCTAAATCTTTAGACGGTGTTTTTTGACTTTTTTTAATAAAGCCATGTAGGAGCACCATCTGATTTTCATACATTTTAAATAATATTCTTGCTATACCATTTTTAAAATTGCATCTCACTTCCCAAATACCTTTGCTTAGGTTTTTAACGAGAGGCATTCCTAATGGCCAACCCATTTCAACTGTTTTTATATCTTCTCCAATTATTTTTTTCTGATGTTTAGTTAGAGATTTGAGCCAATCTCTAACCGGTTCTTTATCGTTTTCCTCTTTCCAAAAAACAACAGAAACAATCTTTTTAGGAGGGGGATCAGTCATCATCATTCCCAGTTTATTGTAATTGTATCAATTTTGGTACATTAAATACAAGAAAAAATGGAGATGTAAATATTTTTTTCTTTATCAACAGAACAATGCTAATTATTAACACTATGCAAATTATTGCGGAAAGGAACAACATGCTATTTTTCATTATTTGATTGATAAAATTGAATACATTCTTTTCGAAAATCTTCTTTAGAAATTCCAAGGATTGATTCAAAGTCAGAATAGTTTTCTAAAAGAGCTAGAACTTTGTCCCATTTCCAATGATTTGCAAGATATTTAACCAAAACGTAGTATGAAACCAATACTGATCTATCAGGATTTTCTTTTAGCTCAGGTTCTAATTGAGATAATGGTAAAATTTCAAATACATCATCATTTACTAGATATTTATATATTAAATCCCTGGAATATGCTTCTCCTTCATATAAACCCAAACCTAAAGTTAACCAAGAAGGATATAATTTATTATTTGAGTACATTAATCCCCAAGTTAATACTGTTTTACTCGAATTTATAGCAGATGCTTTAGTATGCATAGGACCTGGATTATTAAAAGAGACCATTTTTAATGAATTATCTTCTTCCCAAAAATTTGCAATACACCAATCAGAATTATGGTGCCACTGTTCATCTACAGCATTATGATGAGATTTGATATCAGGATATATCATTAATTTTATCTTTTCAGAATCTGAAGGTTCATTAAAATGCAAATTTGAAAAATCTACCATCAATTTATTCATAAAATCTTCTAAGTATTGCAGTGTTAATTCATAGATAGGTAAACCACTAGTTTGACTAGTGGACTTTCAAGGCTTGGCCTTTAGATTTAGTGAAAAAAGAAGACGATGTCGGTATAGTCTTTGTTGGCTTGACGGTCCAACAAAGGAGCATATATAACAACATCGTCTTACGAAAGTTTAACCCATTCTAAATGGGATTGCAAATATCATGTAGTATTTATTCCAAAAGGAAGAAAAAAAGCTCTTTATGGGAAGATACGAAAATTTTTGGGGCAAGTATTCCATGAGCTTGCTTCACAAAGAAATTCCACTATTATAGAGGGGCATATGGTGCAAGATCATGTGCATATGTTGATAAAAATTCCTCCCAAATATTCCGTAGCCGAGATTATTGGCTACATAAAAGGAAAAAGTGCAATAGCTGTAGCCTAGGCAATTTGGAGGAAGACAAAGGAATTTTAACGGAGAAAGATTGTGGGCTCGAGGATATGCTGTTTCAACAGTTGGTTTCGAAGAAGCTCAGATCAAAGCATACATCAAACATCAAGAACAACTTGATGAAATTCAAGGTAGTTCAGAACAAGGATCTTTTTAATCATTAACGGCGCTTTCGAGGCGCTCTTGACCGTCAGCCTAATTTCGAGGATAAAAAAGAGATTACCTATCCGGCAGCCCTCCGGGCTGCTCTCAATCGTCAAGCCCCTCGCTTTGCGAGGGCGTTATGACTCTGTTGCTTCTTGGTCTGGTTCTTTACAAAAAGCTTGAAAGTGCGCGGTTTCTTTGTAAAAAGACAGGCCTTTCATTTCTTGTGAAAACAATAAACTTCCTGCAAATAGCATTGATAAAAACACAAGTTTTTTTAACATAAAAAGCTTCCGTTTTTTTTTGTAATTTCTTTTCTAGTCAATTTATAGGTCGTTTTTAGATCTTTCAAAGATATCGGATTTATACCAATCTTTTTGAAAATCCTCTGCAGTGTTCTAGAAATTTGCATGGGGTCGATGGTTTTTCCATTTCTTGTACGAAATATATAATCATTATCATTGAGGTCTTGGAAATAATGTAAGAGGCTGCATATGTCTTGATTTTTTTTTAGGTCGAGATCTTTTTTTCTGAGTTGAAGAGTGTCGCATAGTTTCAAGTCTGAAGATAGGTATAAATAAACAAGGCAGTAGTCACGAGGGTTTTCATCTTTGAGGAGAGACAAGATTTGTTTTAGCTGATCAGTAGATAAATCTTTGACAGGAGAAGGTTCTTTATTTTTTGGGAACATGGGTTTAATTCTAAGAAATGTAATAATGCCTTCAGTCTTTGCCTCGAGGAACTTGATGAAGTTTTTATAAGAGGTTCCATTTCTAGTCTTGATTGAAGGGCTCCAAGTTGGGTGGGAGAAGATTTTTTCAAGAATTAGATCATGAGGAACATTGGAGAAATCAAATAAAGTGCGAGTATGTGCATTAGGTGTGTCTTGTTTTTCAGCTAAACGAATATAATCTTCACTTATCAGAGCTCTTATACCTCTTTCATAACCCTTGAGTGTATTGGAAGATAGAGAAAGTAACCATTCAGAAATTGCATCTTCAATTGATGTTTTTTTCATTAAATTGATAGTAGAAAGCTTTCCTTCATTTTTTGCCTTGTCGATTAAGGGATTCTTGAATCCATTCAGCTTTTGTCTATCTAATGAAGGGTTTGTTTGGTTTATATCTTTAGTGATGCTGGTGCGGATTTTGTTTAAAAACTCTTCTGCGTCTGCTTGAGAGAAGGGGAGTTTTAATTCCTTTCTTCGCAATGTTTCCTGAACAAGAATGGCATCGTAGAAAGAGGCAATATGATCTTGATATAGATCTAGAACTTCGTTCAAGGAGTCTTCATTTGATTCGAATTGAGCTGTATCTGAGTTGAAATTTTTTTTTGTCATATAATTTTCTTTTTAAAGACTTTAGGGTTTTTCTAAAGTATGGATATAAATTTTATATTGCCAACAACTGTAGCTTGTAGTATCAATTGTTGCTATCAAGTAAATATTGTCCTTGATAGTAGACATACAAAAGATACTGTCTATAAATATAAAGCAGTTGTTAAAAACAGACAATTTAAATTTCCAAGAAGGGGAGCGTTATGCATTCATCACAGTCAGTAATTAATCAAGATCAAACTATAAAAACTCAAATTGAGGTGCCTGTCTATTTGGGGGTAAAAGAGTTTTGTGAAAAGTTTCCTTTTATCAAGGAGACGACTCTTCGTTGGCAAATTCATACTAAAGCCGCTTTGGGTATTTCCGATGTTTTTATCAAACCTTTTGGGCAGAGAATGATTTTAGTTGATGTTAAGCGGTATTTTCAATTGATGAGGGAGTTGGGTAGATAGAAGGGGATATCGATATGAGTTCAGAAATCCCTTTTTTCTTTGATCCTATACCAAAATACTTTCGTTTAGCCGGATGGTTTCATGATCCTAAAACAACAGCATTTGTTGTTTGGTCGTTTGGCCGGTGTTGCAGGGATGAGAGAGCGGCTATTCATGATAATCAGAAAATAAAGTTGAGCCCTTTTAGTTTTGTCTTTGGTAGGCGTCAGTGTGCTCTAGAAACAGGTTTAACGGAAGATGAGATCCGAACCCGAGTAAAACGCTTTGAAAAAGCCGGTTTGCTTGAAAAGAGCCCCAACCAAACCCCCAACAGATTTACCATTTTCAGATGGGTAACAGCGTTATTTTCAGAATCTATTACCCGGCAAAATCCCCAACAATTCCCCAAGACCTACCCAACCATGACCCACAATAAAGAATTAAAATATTTAAGAAGAAAAGAAAATAACTTCTTGAAGGATGATTTGGATTTTCCTCAAGAAAACATTATAAATTTTTCAAATAAAGGACAGGAGTTATGAAATATGAGAAGTTTTTAACAGACTCTGGAATTGGTAAAGATGTTAGCTCAGCTTCTTTTGATAGGCAATGTTTATTAGATTCTAATTTGATTGAATGGGGGAGAGCGTGGCTTATAAGTAGAAATAAGCCTTCCTTAATCCTACAAGGAAATTCAGGATGTGGGAAGACATTCTTTTCTATTGCACTTTTGAAGGAGTTTTGGGGGTTATTACAACCTTATCCTTTTATTATTTTCAAGATAAGCTCTCAGCTGGATTCTCAACTGTTAAGTGCTGTTATGGGAAAGTGTGACCGCGATGCCGATAGTATTATCAAAATGTGTTCTGAAAGCACTCTTTTTATTTTAGATGATCTTGGTGTAGAAACTGCAAGTGATCGAGTTCAACGTCAGTATTTCGAGATTTTCAATGCAAGATACACTCAGAATAGGCTCACAGTTCTTTCTACCAATTGTTCCATTAAGCAACTTTGTAATAAATTTGGCGAGAGGTTTTACTCAAGATTAAAGTGTTTTAAGCTTGTTAAGTTTCCAGAAGTTGATTTTCGAGAAAAATTAGCTACTAATAACATAATACAATTATGAGAGCCTTTTTTCAATGCTAACGGATAAAAAAATATTCAATGGTGATTATAGCCCGGATTAGTGCTTTTTACTATTTTTTTTTATTAGTTAGTGTCTCAAAATTGTCTCATAAAATTTAACATTAAAAAAAGTATTTGATAAATAGCATTTGTATTTTTTATACTTTTATAAATCTTTATTAATGGGGTCTTGAATGAAAACAAATAAAACACTTCCTCAAAGTATTTCAAACTTTGAATCAATTAAAAAAATTAACAAGTATGGAACCGAATACTGGAGTGCTAGAGATTTACAAAATTTGCTTGGATATATTGAATGGAGGAATTTTGAAACAGCAATTCAAAAAGCTATAAAATCATGCGAAAAATCATCTAATAGTCCTTTAAACCATTTTGTTGGCGTCAACAAAATGGTCGACATAGGCAGCAATACTTTCAGAAAAATTATGGATTTTCATTTATCTAGGTTTGCCTGTTATCTTATCGCTCAAAATGGAGATCCAAGAAAGGAAGAAATTGCAAATGCTCAAAAGTATTTTGCAATACAGACAAGAAAACAGGAATTATCGGAAGTTCTTATTTCAGATTTGGAAAGAATTGAAATGCGCAAACAGATATCAGAAGAATTTAAAGCTCTTTCCGGAGCTGCAAGAGATGCCGGAGTTCAAAATAAAATGTTTGGCGTATTTCATGATGCAGGCTATAAAGGTCTATATGGAGGATTGTCAAGCAGTGCAATTAAAGAACGTAAAGGAATACCTGTTAAAGAACAATTAATGGATAGAATGGGAACTACAGAGCTTGCTGCCAATCAATTTAGAATGACTCAAACAAGAGATAAGCTTAAAAAAGAAAATATCAAAAATCAAAAACATGCAATTAATACACATGAAGAAGTTGGTAATGAAGTAAGAAAAGCTATTGAGAGAATTGGGGGCACACTACCTGAAAATATTCCGCCTCAAGAACATATAAAAAAGGTTAAAAAAAGAATCAAATTATCTAAACCCAAAATAGAAATTGATGAAAAATAAATTCGAAATATTATAGATTAAATTTCTAATATTTTTTATTTCTCCAAAGCTTGTATTTTACTTCTATAATTACAATAATCACAGTCTTCAGATGCACAAGGCATAGCATCGCTTTGCAAGCAATTATGAATTGCTATAATTGTAGATTCAACCCAATCATCATTTCCCTCATACGGAATAAGACTCTTTTCGAAAATTAATTGGTCATTAAATGAATCTTCATCTTTTTGTGCATTAGCAAAAATAAAATAGGCGGTATTCGAAACTTTAAACCCTTTTTTTCTAAATATCCACTGATATATTTCTAGTTGTTTCTTATAACTAATCTTGTATCTTTCCGTTTTAACGATATCTCCATTATTTTTTGTTTTTGGAGTCAAAAAAGTAGAAGGATCGTCTAAAGAAGATTTTGCTTTATAATCGACAATTATCAATTCTCCGTTTGGCAATTGCCAGATATCATCGATAGCGCCATATATTTCGAAGTTTGTTGACTTATGATAAAATCGTATTCCTTTCCAATTATCTCTCCAAATTTCAATATCATCATGATTGTAAGGGATAGCATCAATACCGTTTTTAATTTGAAATGGATGTAAAGATTGATTTTTACGATAGATATCAAATTCTTTTTTTAGCAAGGCATCTACAGCTAAATTTAATGTAAAAGGAGCTCCAGAAGGCTGAGATATGCCTAACTTTCTATCTAGATAAAAGCATCTAGGGCATTGCAGGAAAAGATCTATTTTTGATCGGCTCAGAGGCATAGGTTCTGAGGAATTAGGATTAAATAATATTTTTGTTTTAGCCACAGCATTCTCCTTATCTAATATGAAACCATTTTAACAAAACCGGGATTTAATTAATTATTAAAATTATTTTTTATATAAATTAATAGTAAATAATTAGTTTAGTTTTAATTGCAAATTAATTCTGTTATAATCTTATTAGTTGAATGAAATAATTATATATTTAAAATTTTTTTTTAAATTTTTAAGGGATTATAATGACTTCTGATTATCATGCTAAATATTTTGCTTATGAGCTTACTAAGAGATGCGCTTCAGATAATTTGGAAAAATTATCCGCAACCCTTTCTAATGCACAGGTCGATCTTAACCCTCACCAAATTGAAGCAGCTCTTTTTGCCTTTCGCTCTCCTCTTTCAAAAGGTATAATACTAGCTGATGAAGTCGGACTAGGCAAAACTATAGAAGCAGGATTAATTGTATCGCAAAAATGGGCAGAAAGAAAAAGAAAAATATTACTTATTGTTCCCGCAAGTTTACGTAAACAATGGAATGATGAATTACAAGAAAAATTTTTCCTTCCTCCTATGATTTTAGAAACAAAATCATTTAATGAAGCTGTAAAAAATGGAAATTTAAATCCATTTGACCAAAACGATACGATAATTATTTGTTCATATAATTTTGCAAAAACAAAAGCTGCATATATTAAACAAACAAAATGGGATTTAGCTATCATTGATGAAGCTCATCACCTTCGAAATGTATATAAATCCGGCAATAAAATAGCTAAAGAAATTAAAGATGCTTTAAAAGATGTTTCAAAAGTATTGCTAACTGCAACACCTCTTCAAAATTCATTACTTGAACTATTTGGCCTTGTTAATATTATTGACGAACATGTTTTTGGTGATTTAGCAAGCTTTAAAGCAAATTATTCTCGCTTATCATTAGAACAAGACGCTAACGATCATTCTACCGATGAAAACAACCCTAAAAATCAATTATTTTTAAATTTAAGAAATCGATTAAAGACCTTATGTTCCCGTACTCTAAGACGTCAAGTTTTAGAATATATAAAATTCACAAAAAGACTAGCGTTAACAGAAGACTATACACCTTCCGAACAAGAGATAGAACTATATAACGGCATGTCTGAATATCTACAACGAAAGAAACTTTTTGCCCTTCCTGCCAGTCAGCGTCAGTTAATATCCCTAGTTTTACGCAAACTATTAGCTTCTTCATCCTTTGCTATTGCAAATACTCTTAATAATTTGTCACATAAGCTTGATAAAATTCTCTTAAAAGATGAACAACAAAAAAACATGAGAGATTTGGGCTTGGATAATTTAGAACAGGACTATGAAAATCTATCTGAACTAAAAGAGGAGTGGAATGATGAAGAAAATGAAGACAACACAAATAAAGAGGTGATTTACTCTAAAGAAGAAATAGAATTAATTAAAAAAGAAAAAAATGATCTTGAAAAACTTTGTAATCTAGCAAAAAGTATTTGGAAAAATTCTAAAGGAGAGGCCCTAATAATAGCACTTAAAAAGGGTTTTGAAATGGCTCAAGAACTTGGGGCCAATAAAAAAGCTATCATATTTACAGAATCTACAATCACACAAAAGTATCTTTTAGAACTACTTGCCGAACATGGTTACAAAGATAAAACCTTACTATTCAATGGATCGAACAATAATCAAGCTACAAAACAAATTTATAATGAATGGCTTAAAAAAAATCAAAACACCGACAAAATTACCGGCTCTAAAACAGCAGATACAAGAGCTGCTTTAGTAGACTATTTCAAAAATAATGCCGAAATTATGATTGCAACCGAAGCTGCTGCAGAAGGAGTAAATTTGCAGTTTTGTTCTTTATTAGTAAATTATGATTTGCCTTGGAATCCACAAAGAATAGAGCAAAGAATAGGCCGCTGTCATCGTTATGGGCAAAAACATGACGTAGTAGTTATAAACTTTGTAAATCGTAAAAATGCCGCCGATCAGCGAATTTATGAATTATTGGATCAAAAATTTAACTTGTTTAAAGGCGTTTTTGGAGCTAGCGATGAAATTTTAGGTTCTATTGAATCCGGTGTAGATTTTGAAAAACGAATTGCTTCAATTTATGATACATGCCGTACAACAGAAGAAATCAATGTAGCTTTCGATGAGCTACAAAAAGAGATGGACGAAAAGATAAAAAATAATTTATCAGATACACGTCAAAAATTATTAGAAAATTTTGATACCGAAGTTCATGAAAAATTAAAATTTAATGAAAAAAATAGCCGTTTGTTTTTAAACGCCTACGAAAGTTGGTTATGGAAAATTACTCAACATTATTTGAAAGATAATGCCGATTTTTCAGATAACTCATATTCCTTTACTCTAAAAAACAATCCATTCTCAAATGAACCTATAGATCCGGGACCTTACAAAATAGGTAAAAATATTGAAGATGCTCATATATATCGTCCAATCCATCCTTTAGCACAAAAAATACTTTCTGAAAGCAAGTTACATAAATGTCCGGATGCAGAAATTATATTTGATTATTCTAATAATGAAGGAATTATTTCAGTTTTAGCTTCATTAGTTGGAATGAGCGGTGTATTAAAAGTATCGATGTATACAGTAGATGCTTTTGAAATACAGGATGCGATTATTTTTTCAGCAATCGATGAAAACGAGAACCCTATTGATCAGGAAATTATAAAAAAAATATTTCAACTTCCCACAACATATATTTCACCATGGGAAGCAACTGAAGAATATCACCGGAAACTTGCTGTACTAGAACAAAAGTATTTATCAACTCTTCTTTCTCAAATCGAAGAAAAAAACGGAAAGTTTTTTGATGATGAAATGACTAAACTTGACAATTGGGCAGGAGATAAAAAACAAAGTCAAAAGACGTTATTAAAAGAACTTGATCATCAAATAAAAGCATTAAAAAAAGAAGCTCGTTCAGGAATAAATTTACCAGAAAAATTAAAAATACAAAAACAGATCCGAGATTTAGAAACAAAGTATAATATTGCATGGAAAGAATACGATCAAGCAACAAAAAACATAGAAAAACAAAAGGATAACTTATTAGAAAATGTTGAAAAGCAGTTGAAACAAAAGGTGGAAAAGGAAACTCTTTTTACAATTAAATGGAAAATAATTTAATATTATAATTCCAAGGAGAAAAAAAGATGAAAAATACTATCGAAAAATTAGAAGGGACCTCGCTTAATATTACTACTGAAAAAAAGAACCAACTTAAATCTCTTTTTCCTTCAGTTTTTACAGAATCAAAAAATGATAATGGAGAGCTTGTTGAAAGTATTGATTTTGAAAAACTAAAAGCTGAGTTAGGAGTATTTTCCGACGCTTATGAAAATCGAAGAGAACGTTATAACATGGATTGGCCGGGCAAAAAAGAATCTCTAAGATTAATACAAACTCCAAGCACAGCTACTCTTAAACCTAGTAAAGAAGAATCTGTTAATTTCGACACAACAGAAAATCTTTTTATAGAAGGGGACAATCTAGAAGTTCTAAAACTTTTACAAAAAAGCTATTATGGCAAAGTAAAAATGATTTATATCGATCCTCCATACAATACTGGCAAGGAATTCATCTATCCCGATAATTATAGCGAATCCCTTGAGACCTATTTGCAATATGCCGGCTTAGCTGATAAAGAGGGGAAGAAATTTAGCACCAATACTGCTAATGAAGGTCGTTTTCATACTAAATGGCTAAACATGATGTATCCAAGGCTGTATTTAGCTAGGAATTTGCTTAAAGAAGATGGGGCAATATTTATTAGTATAGACGATAATGAAGTAAGCAATTTGAGAAAGATATGTGATGAGATTTTTGGAGAAGAAAATTTTTTGACTACTTTCATGTGGAAAAGAAAAAAGGAAACATCAAATGACTCTAAAAATGTAGCGATTCAAGGAGAATATATTCTTTCATATGCTAAATCTAATGCAGCTAATTTTAAAAATGAATCTCTTTCTGAGGAATACATTCAAGCCAGCTATGAGAAACCCAATAAGGAATTTCCTCTTGGGAAATGGCGTCCTGTCCCAATAACAGTTTCAAAGGGTTTATCCGGAGGCGGTTATGAATATTCTATCACAACTCCAAAGGGAAATACACATAACCGAATCTGGTCTTATCCGGAAAAAAGTTTCTTCGAATTAAAAGAAAAAGGATTGATTTATTGGGGAAAAGACAAATCTGGTATTCCTCAACGTGTTATGTATGCACATGATAGCAAAGGCCAACCAACAACAAACTATTGGGATAATACTTCGTCTAATAAAGAGGGAAAAAAGATAATTCTTGATTTATTTGGTGATAATTACTTCGATACCACCAAGCCATTAAAATTAATCAACAGGCTTTTGTCTTTGATTATTGATGATGAAGATATCATCCTTGATTTCTTCTCTGGATCATCTACAACTGCTCATGCTGTCATGCATCACAACTCCAACGATGGATGCAACAATAAATTCATCCTAATCCAGCTTCCTGAACCTTGTGCAAAAGACAGCGAAGCCTTCAAAGCCGGTTATAAAACAATAGCTGATATTGGAAAAGAACGCATCCGCCGAGTTATAAATAAAATCAATAAAGAAAAAGAAGGTAAACTTGATTTAGACAATTCAAACCAAGATTTAGGCTTTAAAGTTCTTAAACTCGATAAATCCAATTTTAAACAATGGCAAAAACTTGATCCCGAAACTTCCTCTGAAAAAATAGCCACACAACTTGAACTACATATCGATCATATCAATCCAAATGCTTCTCAAGAAGATCTATTATATGAAATTCTGATAAAAGCAGGTTTTATGCCAACAGAAAAAATTGAAACAATCCAATTAGCAAACACTCCTGTATTTTCTATCGCAGAAGGAGGGCTTTTAATTTGTCTGGCAAAAAAAATAACTAAAGAATTAATCCATGATGTAATCAAAGCTGAACCTATGCAATTTATCTGTCTAGATTCTGCTTTCGGAAGTGATGATCAATTTAAAATCAATATTGTTCAAACTATTAAAGATTACAACATGAGTCGAGAAAAACATAACCAAATTGAATTCAAAACCATATAAAACTATGAAACTAAAATTTGATTCAAATCTTGAATATCAGCTTGAAGCTATAAAAAGCACAACTGACTTATTTGAAGGATTACCTCATCAGGATGATTTCAAGATAGAATTTAATAGAACAAAAGACCAATTAATAAATGATCTAGGTATAGGAAATAACCACACTCTCCCTGATGAACAAATACTAAAAAATCTACATTCGACTCAAATCAAAAATAACATTCCTAAATCACAATCTTTAATTGAACAAGACTCTATCTATTCCTTTCCTAATTTTTCAATAGAAATGGAAACAGGCACAGGAAAAACATATGTTTATTTGCGTACAATTTTTGAACTTAATAAAATATATGGATTCAAAAAATTTATTATCGTTGTTCCTTCAATAGCTATTCGAGAAGGAGTTATTTCTTCTTTAAAAATGATGAGAGAACATTTTAAAAAACTTTATGACAATATCCCCTATGATGATTTTGTATATTCATCTAAAGATTTGAATAAAGTACGTCAATTTGCAAGAAATAATGAAATTCAGATTATGATCATAAATATTCAAGCATTTCAAAAAGATGCTAATATTTTCCATCAACAACAAGATAAATTATCTGGAAGGACGCCGGCTGAATATGTACAAACAACTAGACCAATAGTAATAATTGATGAACCTCAAAGTGTAGACAGTACTCCTAAATCACAAAAAGCTATAAATGACTTAAATCCGCTTTTTGTTTTGCGATATTCAGCTACGCATATCAATCCTTATAATCTTTTATATCATCTGGATCCTATAAAAGCTTATGATATGCGAATTGTAAAACAACTTGAAGTAATTGATTCCAATAATACACGTGATTTTAATAAAACCTTAATAAGTTTAGATGCTGTTGGATATTGGCCTAAAAACTCAAAAAGTCCCCAAGCAAAGGTAACTATTTTCGAAAATTCCAAGAATGGTCCCCGAGAAAAACAGATTAGAATAAAACATGGAATTGATTTAGCTCAGCAAACTCAACGTTCTGATTATGAAGGATATTTAGTTGTTAATATCAATGCAGAACTCGGCAATGAATATATTGAATTTCAAAATGGTATTATTTTAAAGCTCGAACAAGAGACTGATGGAATCAGAGATGATCGAATGAAAAGCCAATTACGCCAAGTAATAAAAGAGCATTTCGATAAGGAAAAAAAATTTAAGGAGAAAGGTATTAAAGTGCTTTCTCTCTTTTTTATAGATCATGTCAAAAGTTATCGAGGATACGATGAAAATGGCAATCCTCAAAAGGGAAAGCTAGCTCTATGGTTTGAAGAAATCTACAATGAATTTAGTAATATGCCGACATATAAAAACGTGATACCTCATGTAGCAGGCGAGGTGCATGGAGGCTATTTTTCATCTGATAAAAAGAAAGGAAAAATTATTGAAGAATTGGATACCTCAGGTAAAACCTCTAAAGATGAAGAAACGTATGAATTGATTATGAAGGACAAAGAACGACTTCTTAATATCGATGAACCTCTACGTTTTATTTTTTCTCATTCAGCTTTAAAAGAAGGTTGGGATAATCCAAATGTATTCCAAATATGCTCACTTCGAGAAATGGGAACTATTAGGGAACGTCGACAAACAATTGGAAGAGGATTACGTTTGCCTGTAAATCAACAAGGAGAACGTATTTACGATGAGCAAATCAATAAACTTACAATAATTGCTGATGAATCCTTTGAAAGTTTTGCAAAGGAGCTTCAAAAAGATATTGAAGAGGCAATTGATCCAAGCGGAAAATTTAAATTTGGACGCCTCTCGGAAATGGCTTTTACTCAGCTTCTTAATTCAACAGGAACAAATTATCTTTCCCAAGAAGAATCAAAAGAATTATGGAATCATTGTCAAAAACAAGGTTTTATTGATAAGGAAGGTGATTTTACAGAAAATTTCAAACCGGATCATTTCGGTTTTTCTTTAAATCTACCTGACAATTTTATAAATATGGATGAAGCTATTATTAATCGAATTAAAAAATTTCTGCCTCGTGAATTTGTTAAAGATGCTCGTAATCGTCAAAAAATTAGATACAATAAAAGAATTGAACTAAATCCAGATTTCAAAATACTTTGGGATAAAATATCTCAAAAAACCCAATACTCCATAGAATTCCGAACTGAAGATTTGATCAATTTGGTTATAAAAAAAATTAAAGAAATACCTGAAATTAAACAAACACAAATTGAAATTTCAAAACGAGATTTAAAAATAACCGAATCCGGCATTGAAGGAGATAAGATTACAAGTAATCAAATTTATCTAATCGACAATAAACAACCATTACCTGATATATTAAAATTTCTACAAAGAGAAACTGAACTTACTAGAGGAACCTTAACCAAAATCCTTCAAAAATCCGGAAGATTAAAAGAATTTGCGATTAATCCGGCAATCTTTATGACTGAAATTACTAAAAAGATTAAAGAAGCATTAAATGAATTGATTATTGATGGCATTAAATATGAACCTCTTGCAGGACATTTTTATGAAATGCGCCTTTTTGAAGAAGAGGAAATAGAAGCTTATTTAGACAAGATTTATAGCATTTCGAGCAGAGATAACAGAACTCCGTATGATTATATTGCTTATGATTCTAGTATTGAAAAAGATTTTGCAGAAAAATTAGATAATGACGAAAAAATTAAATTTTTCTGTAAATTGCCTCGCTGGTTCAAAATAAATACACCTATTGGAGATTATAACCCAGATTGGGCTATAGTTACCCAAAATAACGAAAAAAAGCTCTATCTAGTAAGAGAAACCAAAAGCACTGATGATTCAAATCAACGTCGTTATAAGGAAAATAAAAAGCTAGAGTGTGGTAAGGCGCATTTTAAAGCTTTAGATATAAACTTTAAAACAGCTACTTCTGTATATGATATCTTACAGGAATAAGAATTTATCTTTTAAATAATAAGTTTATTGTAAACTCAATTATTATCAAATTTTTTAATTTACATATATATTTGATCTTTATTTAAAATAATGATTTTTTTTGCAAAAAATAGCTGTTTATAAATATAAAAAGGAACATAAAAATATGAAATTTTCAAAGTTTACAATTAAACATTATAGATGTTTTCAGGATATGCAGACATTAAAATTTGCTCAACCTAATAAGGATAAACCCGGCTCAGGGATAACTTTTATTGTAGGGGAAAATAATTCAGGCAAAACAACCTTAATAGAGGGACTTTTTTTTCGAGATCAGCAAAAAATTAGAGGATCAGAACGACAGAAAGAGGGAGACTCTGAATTTCAGTTATATGATTCTGACAATAGTGTTCAAAGAAAATTAAAGGTAATTCGAAAGTCTTCTTATACTTTAATAGAAGATCCCAAAATAAATGATAGTGAACTTTTTGAAATTGTTCCATCTAGGCGACATTGGCATTCTGCAGCTTCAGGGATGATGCAGATCGAAGCTGTTACCAAAGCTACGATAAAGGAAACCCCGAGAGTTGCCCAAGCTAACACCCCAATAGCAGCGGCATTAAAAAGTATTGAGGCTGATGATATGAAGTATAAATCATTTATAGAGTTTGTGCGAGAGGTGTTGCCTGAATTCTCTTCTTTTTCTATTGGTTTTGAGGAGAATGAATATATCGAATATGTAACTAATGAAGGTGTTAGACATAAATCGGATTTTTTGGGAGATGGGGTTATTTCGATTCTTCGAATCCTTTGTCATTTATTTAACAAGACTAATCGGCCCCTTGTTATTGATGAACCTGAACTTTCTTTGCATCCTCTTGCTCAAAAGAGACTATTTAAATTAGTTGCAAAAATGGCCACCGAGCGGCAGATTATTATTTCTACTCATAGCCCGTATTTCGTATCTTGGGAGTATATAAAGAATGGTGCAATACTTAACAAAATTGCAAAGCATAAAGACCTAAAATCTGAGATTCATCAATTACAGGACTATTCAACTTATGAAAAATTAATCAAAAGAGCAAATTGGCAACAGCCTTTTTTAATGGACATAGTAGCGAAAGAAATTTTTTTTCATGATAATATCTTATTTGTTGAAGGACAAGAAGATGTAGGTCTTTTAAGGCAAGAGAATGATATCACTGAGTCCGTTAATTTATTCGGATATGGTATAAGAGGAAAAGATGCTTTTGTTTTTGCTTTACAACTTGCGAAAGACCTGGGGATTAAGAAAGCTGGTGTATTAATCGATAATGGATGTAGTGAGTCTGAAATTAAAAATGATTTAGACTCCAAGTTTCCTGATTACAAAATTGTTCAATGGAATAAGGAAGATATAAGAGACAAGGAACCTCGTGAAATTAAAAAAAAGGTTGGATATTTTGATGCAGAAGGAAAGAAGAAAGAGGAGGATGAATTGGATGATTATTACGAAAAAATTGATATGTTAAATCAATATTTTGAAAATTAAGGTGAAAAATAATGAATGATTTCTTTTAATGAGACTGAGATTGCATCTGGACATTTTTGTCACCCTTATGTCACTATAGTTGACATATTTTGGCATTGTCGACGAGGCGAGACAGATACTTGAGTTGAGTTAAGAGGTTGTAGTTAGAGTTGTTGAGAATGGTGAATGTTGTGGTTTATGGAATCGGATCGGACTTGAAAACAGAAGTCCTGCAAGGGACCGTGGGTTCGAATCCTACCTCTTCCGCCATTTTAACCAATTCGAACTTTTGTATTCATTATCTAACAAGACTAAACTTTCTATATTAGAGTAAGCCATATAGTAGGGCTTTTGCTCTATAATATGTCTATTTTCAATGATTGGGTCTGAAGTTATAGGTTCCATCTCAATAGATTCAAGTAATTCTTTTAAAGCCAAAGCTGAAGACTTGGTATTTTTATTTAAAGTTTCATGAAAGTTCTCAAGTCTATGCTCTATCCATTCTATAGGAGGGGATTTGAAAGCACCATTTCTTTGAAATTCTAAGGATTGCATTTCTGATTTTAATTTATCTTGCCTGTTTTCGGCATCGTTTATAGCCTCTGAAACTACTTTGGAAAAGTTACTCGCTTTAATAAAACTTAAAAGGTTTTGTAGCTCAGATTGAATTTTTTCTGATTGACATCTTTTTTGTTTTAGCTCTTCGGGAATTTCATTCAATGTTTTAGCAATATGCTTTTCAATATTTTTATAAACATATTCAATATTTTCTGAAGTTAAGATTTTTGATTTCAGATTTTCTACGATAATTTTTTCAACTTTTTTTCTAGCAATTTTTAGAGTGTTCTTGCAACTCTTTCTTTTGGCGTTATAGCAGCCATAATACCCTCCGCCTGTGCCACTTACTTGTACCATCGGTCCGTTGCAGCATTTGCACTTTAAAAAGCCGGAGAGCAGGTGAGTAGGATTGGAATGAATGTAGCTTTTTTGCTGAGTTGATGTTTTATTAACTGCTTTAAAATAAAATATTTATGTAAAAACGTCTGGGCTTGATTTTGTTATTAAATGCACTGTAAATGACGGTTTTAGTCATTTAAGATTGATTTTATATACCTAATTTGTGATAATGAAAATTAATAGCAGGTTACAGATGAATAATTTGGTTAAAAAAGGCATAAAAGGTATTGGCAGCAAATACCGGATGTTATTATCTGAAGTCTTAAGAAATTCTAAAGGCTGTATTACAGTGGCAGATGTACAAAGGATTCTTAAAGTTTCTTTACCACTAGCTAGAACCTATTTATCTCGATGGTCGAAAAATGGTTGGCTAAAGCGTATCCGTCTTGGAATTTATATTCCTCTTGACTTGGAGACGATTGATATATCGGTTCCTTCTGTAGACCCCTGGATAATAACTGTTGGCCTTTTTTCTCCATGTTATATTGGGGGATGGAGTGCTGCTCAATACTGGGATTTTACTGAGCAAATTTTCAATCGAACCTTTGTTTTTTCTTCTCGAAATTTTAACAATGTTCTTCAAAAAGCTGCTGGACACAATTTTATAGTAAAGAAAACATCTCAATCGAAAATGTTCGGTCTGAAAATCATATGGAAAGATAACGTAAAAGTTGCTGTATCAGATCCTCATAAAACAATTTTGGATGTATTAGATAAACCTGAACATGGAGGTGGTATTCGTTTATGCTATGATTTTTTAAAAGCCTATTTAAATTCTGATCACAAAGATTTAGAGAAGCTGTTAGAGTATGCTTTTAAAATGAAAAACAAGGTTGTTTTTAAGCGTTTGGGATATCTCTTATCAAAAATGCACTATAATGATCAGGCTTTTATTGAACGATGTCGAGTTAACATTAGCAAGGGATATTCTCAGCTAGATCCTACAATCAAAGGAAAAAGACTTATAAAAAAATGGGGACTTTGGATTCCTGAAGGAATATATTTTAATGATTGATAAATCTGAAATTATTTCTGATTCCATAATTGAATTTTTAGCTAAAACCGGAGATATAACTATTTCTGGATCAAAAATTTTTGCAAAAGAATCAATTTTTTTAACAAGTTCGAGAGGGACTAAGTTTCAATTGAAAGATGACAGTTGGAGTAAAACAGAGCACGCTTCTGTTGATGTGGGTGAGAATGGTTCTATTACTGGCCAAAATGGAGCAGAAATGAAGCTGTCAAAAGAAGGGATTTCATTTTCCGCCTGATTTGCTTTAATTTAAAAATACGTTTTTTTAACAGTTATCTTAAGGAATATATTTATGAAATTAGAGAAAAGATTGCTAGATTATAGTGATATATTGTTTCATGAAAATCTTACATCTGAAAAAAGTGGTCAAAAAATTGGAAAATGGTTTGTAAAATTTGAGAAGCTCGTTGACCTGCTTCTTAAATTGAACTATCACATTGATACTTCTACCCCTAATGAAGATAGGCCAGAAAATTGGCTTTTTTCGTTTATTCATGGGAAGTACTTAGAAGCTCCTTATTCATTGCATATATGTAATTTTCTTATGAAGCAAGGACACTATTTAAACGCCTTAATTCAGCTAAGGTCATTATTGGATTATTTTGTTTCTTGTCGTTATTTTCATTTACATCCAGAACAAATAATTCCTTTTATGAAAGGAAAAAAAGTGCAAATTGGAAAAAAGATGGTGTGGTTGGGTACAGGTTATATTTACAAATTCTTTTCGAGCGAATTTTATAAAAAATACTATGGAGATTGGTTGTCGTGTTTAAGTCATGGAAAGGGATTTGAAAGTGTATATAGAGTTAATAGAACTGAAACAGACTCGAACGTAATTATGGTGCCAACATTTAATCTAAAACATGCGTTTTCTTTGATTAATCATATAGTACCCATTTTTTATGGATACATGAAGCATCGAGAAACTTTTTTTTCAGAAAGGTTATTACCTCTCCCGGTTGAACTACAATCATCGCTTGACGAATGGCTTGATTGGTCTAAGAAATTTCATTTTGAACAAGCTATTAGCCATCCTGCTAGCAAAGAGTGGGTAAAGCAGTTAAATCATGTTATAGGAATTTGAGGAAAAACCGTTAAAGTTTTAGGCTATTGTTATTTAATATAACACAAGACATAACCTAAAAATTTACCCCTTTCCTAACAGTTTTTCGGCTGATTTTTAACCTGGCAGCTATTTCTTCATGAAGCATTCCCAAGGCTTTCAATTCCTTGATTTTAGGCGCTAGTTTTTGATATAAAGGCACAGTTTGATTGAAGGTGATTTTAATTTGGATGGGAAGTAGCGATAAAGTTCGAATTGGTTGCTGCCGCGTCCGTTCTTTTTTTTCTTATTCACACTACACTCTTAATGAGATTTTAGAAATTTGTATTTTCAAAGCTTTTGCTTGCAAAAGTCTTAAATTAACAATTTTGCACAGCAAAGAAATTTTTGAGGATTCTAAAATTTCATTAATTAATTTCTATGATCTGGTTATCTTTTCAAGAAAATGACAAAAGGTGTTTTCGATGCTGATAGAGTCATTTTTCTTTTGCCAGGAGGAAAGGGTACTCATACAGAATTAGGTATGGCATTAGCAAAAAATAAAAAGATTATAATTCATTCAAAATCGCCACATTCTTTTTCTTTATGTGATGAGACTGTAGCTTTTTATCATAGAGAAGATGTTTTTCAGCTCACTTGTTCATTGATTAATATTGCAGATGTAGTGGAAAGCACATTAGTAGAACAAAGTTAGGAAGAATTATTGATCATGTTGACCTGTTTTATTAAATATGTTGTGGATCCAAATAAAAGAAAAGATTTTATAGAATATGCTAAAACTTGGGTGAAATTAATAGAAAAATATGGTGGAGTACATCATGGCTATTTTTTACCTATGAAAGATAAGAAAGATGAGCCTTCTTCTTCTTTTAGTTTTTCAAAGATTGGGAAAAAAGGTCTAGATAATATAGCTGTGGCTCTATTTAGCTTTTCAAATTTGGAAAAATATGAAACTTTTAGAAAAGAAGTACAAAATGATGAAGAGTGCCAGTATATTACAGAACGATTTAAAGAGACTTCATGTTTTGTTAATTATGAACGAAGTTTTTTAGAACCACTTTTGCAAAATATGGATGATAAATTTTTTGAAAACTAACCGGTGCAACCAATTCTTGAATTCATCTAACAATTAATTTTAATTATTTATTTAGGTTTATAAAACTTAAACACTTAAATAAGAAAATATATTACAAGTGACACTCACTTGACTTAAACGAGTGTATTCTGTAATATCATATTTATGAAGAATGATGAATATTTATATAAGCTTAAAAATCTTATAAAGAAGCCTCAGTTTACAGTTAAGGAAGCTGCTAAGGAAGGGATTCCAAGACATGTATTATCACGTTTGTGTAAAAGAGGGCATCTTGAAAGAATTACAAGGGGAATATATCGATCAGTTCATTTTGAGTTTTCTGATGTGGAAAATATGATCTTTGAAGATTTATTTCAAAGTGCATCAGCGATATCAAATGGCATAATATGCTTGATCTCGGCTCTTTCATATTATGATCTAACAGATGAAATCCCAAGAGAACATTGGATAGCTATACCCAATTCTCAAAAAGTAAAAAAAATGCCAAATATACGTTTTGTTCGTATGCGCAATATGACGCTTGGAGTAACTTTTATAAAAGTAGGACAATACAGAGTAAAAATATTTGATAGAGAAAGATGTATAATTGATGCATTTCGTTACTTGAGCAAGGAAATAGCTATAAAGGCACTAAAAGCCTATTTTGAAAATACGGAAATTCAAACATCTATCTCTAAACTAAGTAGTTATGCAAAACAATTAAGAATAAATATTAAACCTTATATTTTGGCATTTACAACATGAAGACTGATCTTGAAAAATCATTAAAAAGTAGAATAAAAAATATAGCAATCGAAAAAAATATAAGTCCTATATCTTTGTGGCAAAATCTTGTGTTAGAAAGATTTTTAATTCGTATTGCAAAGTCAAAATATGCCGATTCTTTTGTATTAAAAGGTGGAATGCTTCTTTCTAAATTAATAGAGATTGGAAGGGAAACAAAAGATTTAGATTTTGCTGTTCATGGTATTTCAAACAATTTGAAGGAAATAGAAATAGTTATAAAGGAAATTATCTCTCTTCCTATTAATGATGGTTTTGTATTTGAAAATTTAAAAGTCAGAGAAATGCCCCATCCTTTAATGCATTATTTGGGAGCTAGAATTATTATGAAGGCTCTTTTTGGTAAAATACATTTTAAAGTTGCTGTTGACCTAGGATTTGGAGATTTCATAACTCCAAATGAATATGTTGTACCTTTGATAGGAAGTAAGAAAAGTGCGCTTTTTGAGAGTTCGATAAAATTGAATTGTTATCCTATTGATTTTATTTTTGCGGAGAAATTGCATAGTATTATTGCTAGAGGGCAAGATAATAGTCGGATGAAGGATTTTCATGATCTTTATCTGCTTATTAATCAAAAGGGAAATGAGTTTCATGAAAAATTTATGCTCATTATAAAAAAAGTTTTTGAACATAGAAATGCTTCATTCCTTTTACCTTTGAAATTTAATGAAAATGATTTGTTTGAGTTGCAAAAGCATTGGAAAAGACATTTAAAGGGATTAAAGTATAACCATACTTTTCCGCACGAAATTAAGGATGTAATTTTTGTAATCAGTGAATGGTTAGAAAAAGCAGCCATTTCAGCGAAGTGATTTGCATCATCTGATAATTAGGTTGCCATTTGTAAGTAGAGTTTTTTCTAACATCAAGAAAAAATGTAATTAATTTAATTTCTTGAAAAATTGGCACAAATTTAGCACACTAATAGGCAACATTGAGCTTGAGTTATCAATTATCAACAAAAAGATAAGAGATTCTTTTATTAAGAGAAGTTTTATGTTGATAGCTGGCTTTGATTGAGAATATTAGTGTTGCATCAGAAAGAATTGGACTTGAAAACAGAAGTCCCGCAAGGGACCGTGGCTTCGAATCCCATCTCTTCAGAGATTGTTAATAATCAGTTTGTTGAATTGTTTTTTTCTCTCAAATGCAATAAAAACGTTAGCAAATGAAATAAGCATACTCACTTTGCAAAGACGAGTGTGCCTGTTACATTGAGGTGCATGAAGAAATCCAAATATTATAACAAGCTGAAGCCTCTACTCGAAAAAGAATTCTTTAATTCTAAGCAAGCTAGGCAAAATGGTATTCCCTCTAGAATAAGGAGGTTTGCTGCTTTCAAAATATATTGAAATGGATAGAGAAACATTGGATATTGATTTTCTAGTTAATAAATTGAGAAATGAAAAAGAGAATTTTAAAAATATTTGAAGATAATTTCTAAAATTATAATCATTAGTAGACTCTTTTTGATTCAAAAATCTAGTGATTTTATCATGACTAATTTGACCATCTAGCAGATCAGAAGGCCCTGCATCTGTAGCATATTGATTTTGAATAATTGTTAACTGTTTTAAATGTAATGCCGTTAAAAAAGAGTTTTTTTTGCTAATTTTAACGATTTTATTTACAAAACCGTTAAACAATGATATAATTAACTTATTAATAAAATTGGTAGATTTAATGGCTAAAGTATTAAGTATTTATAAAAAAATAGATAGCCTTCGTTCGAGGTATTATAAAATTGCCCTTCATAAAGAACAGCTTATAAAAATAATCTCAGAATCAGAAATTTCTGAAAATGTTTATAATTCCAATGCTATTGAAAATAGTACTTTAACTTTAGAAGAGACTGATAAGATTTTGCATGAAATTAATTGTGATAGATTTATTTCTGCACGAGAAATGTTTGAAGCAAAGAATTTAGCACGAGTTGTTTCTTATATTGATAAAAAAGCAAAAGAAGAAGAACTGAACATTAATTTAGTACTTTTTTTACATAAAATTTTACTTTCTAATATAAATGATGATATTGCTGGCAGATTTCGAAAAGACAATGAATTTGTAAGAGTTGGAAGTCATATTGCTCCAAATCCTAAAGAAGTATTAAAACGATTAGAAGATATGTTTGTAGAATATAATTCCACCCCTTCTGAAAATATTATAAAACGTTTAGCTAAATTTCATCTTGTTTTTGAGTATATTCATCCTTTTTGTGATGGTAATGGTCGAATTGGTAGAGTCCTTACTAATTATTTGTTACTTAGAGAAGGATATGTACCTATTAATATTAAATTTGTTGATAGAGATGAATATTATAAAGCTTTTAGAGAGTTTGATTTTGATAAAAAAACTAATACAATAGAAAAAATTATTGGTAAAGCTCTTACAAGTAGTTACTATAAAAGATTAGCTTATTTAGAAGGTAATGAAATAATTTCTCTTTCAGAATACGCAAGAAGAAAAAGACTTTCTTATCCTAATTTAATTAATAAGGCTAAAAGACAAACAATAGAAGCCTTTTTAGAAAAAGGCGATTGGAAAATAGCGCTTTCTTAAAAAGAATAGTCTAATTGAACATCTCCATGGATAAATCCGGGAGATTGTATCATGTTATTTCTTCAATTTATCTTTTTTTAAAATCTTTAGCTTTCAATACCTTTTTATGACAAGAAGCGGGAAAACCCACGGTTTCAATCGTGGGATGAGAGCGTCTTTTTTTCTTTAATTGTATTTTAAAAGTTTCTACAATATTTCCATGAAATTTGTAAATCGTGCATTTAAATATAGATTCTATCCTACAAAAGAGCAAAAAGAACAGCTGGCTCATTCTTTCGGCTGTTCACGATTTGTATATAATCGGTTTTTAAAATTAAGAACTGATGCTTAATATGAAAAAAAAGAAAAGATTAATTATCATAAAACAAGCGAGCTGTTAACGAAGCTTAAAAAAGAAAAAGATTTTACATGGTTAAACGAAATTTCAAGCGTAGTCCTCCAGCAGACATTAAGGAATCTAGACAAGGCATTTACTAATTTTTTTGCAGGAAGAGCTAAATATCCTCAATTTAAAAAAAGGAATTCAAAACAATCTATTCGGTTAGTAGATACCGCCTTTTCCTTTTCAAACGGTAAATTAATAATAGCAAAAAATAAAGAGCCTTTAAATATAAGATGGTCGAGAAGTTTTAAAGGAGAACCTTCGTCCGTTACCATTTCAAAAGATTGTGCCGATAGATATTTTGTATCGTTTGCAGTTGAAGAGAATGTTTTTGAATTTCCTAAAACTGGTAAAATGATTGGTATAGATGTGGGTATTAAAGATATTTGCGTAACTTCTGATAAATTCAAGTCAGGCTCACCTAAAAACTTAAGAAAATACGAAATGGAATTAACGAAAAGACAAAGAGAGTTGAGTAAAAAAGTTAAAGGCTCTAAAAACAGAGCAAAAGCAAAATTAAAAGTGGCAAAAGTCCACGCAAAGATTTCAGATAGCCGCAGTGATTTTAATAGTAAGCTTACAACAAAGCTAATAAGCGAAAACCAAGCAATAGCAGTTGAAGGCCTTAACGTTAAAAGTATGATGAGAAATCATAAACTAGCAAAATCCATATCCGGACTGTTTAGAACTGGTCTAATTTTCAATAATAGTTTATAATATTCTCTTTTTTCAAAGGAGAACGTTATGCAACAAGTAGAGATGATCTGTT